>SKEN01000005.1_pt1 | contig 248973 bp, 237 predicted proteins | sample 4826711 | NCBI WGS metagenome assembly SKEN01 (sample SAMN11008808, study PRJNA524170) | human gut metagenome | biome: Human fecal sample; material: Feces; isolation source: fecal sample from pouch patient p39 | host: Homo sapiens | place: Israel: Tel-Aviv | collected 2015-02-10 | reverse complement strand
TATAATAGTAGAAAATGGTATAAAGTCAATCTTACAAAAGATATTTGATTACTACTATTCGTACAAACGAACTTGCAAAACGGCAGCACTGGGAGGACTGATTGGTGTTACAACACCGACAAAAGATGGACTAATGCCCAAAAATCAAGTGTGCAGAAATATTGCTAAAATCAATAATTTGCATTGTCGTTTAAAATGTAATATAAGTTCACCCGGTGAATGGGTTAATGGTTTTCTATATGTAGGTAGCACTAGTGGTTCTGTTTCTACAATAGCTGTTTCTGTGATGATATGGAACGAAACCAAAGTTTTTTGTAAGCTCATTAATGGAGTAAAAGGATATATATCATCGATTTCCTACATACAGGAAACAAACTCAATATCATTATTTGTTGAAATGGCTCAATATGCTAATATCTTATTTGCCCCGATGACTCAACTATACAGTTCCTCTTTAGAAACAGTGGAATCAATTCCAAGTGATGCTATTAATCTTGATTTTTGACATAAAAAAACGGGTGGCACCGGCTTGTACCGGACCACCCGTTTTAATCCATGTCAAAGATACGGTTCGCCAATTACTTCTAGAGCAAATTTAGTCTAGGAAGCCAAACTTAATTTTTTCCACTTACTATCACTCTTATCATACTTCACCCTAATAAATGTCGCTCCATTTACTGATATTAGTAAGTACATAACCCGTGATTCGTTTCCAACCGAAAATACGGATAAAATTCCATAGCCATTTATAGGATTGTTAATAGACTCAGGTGTTATTCCATATATTCCTGATACTACTAACGTTTCAACATCTCCTTTAAATGTAGGAATTCTACTCCTAAACCACGAATCATTTATCCCTATCAGTCCTCCCAGTGCGCTTCAATAAAAGAAAAAGTGTCAACTATTATAGAACGCTAATTTGTTCAAAATTGGATATATCCCCGCTATACACTTCTACAATCCTTCCATTGAAAGGGATAACATAAAACTTAAAGCCACCATCGCCACCACTTGCATAAACATTTCCATCACTATCTTTTTTGAAAGAAATAGTATTACCAGATGTAGCATAAATCTTATAAATTCGATCTACTTCCATAACATATAAAGAAGTTGTGTTGGTCCTGTCTGAATGCCCACCGACAATGCCATAAAATGGATACTCCAATTTATACACATTATCGGATGAGTATCGAAAATAAGGGATTCTTGATACTCCTCCTGCTGGCATTAATCCTTTCTTCTCATTACTTGCAGTAGGCAGAAGTTCTCCCAGGACTTTCGCGGCAGCCGAAGAAGATGTCAAAGTTGGGTTCTTGGAACCGTCCAAAGTACGGAGCCAAGAGAAGGTGTCGGACTGGGGCAACTGGTCCTCAAACTCATCTGTTCCGGCTGCCGCAGCGGCAGCAAATGTTGATATTTCTGATGCAGCGGAAACAATCCGTGCGGAAACTAATTCTGTCATCTCATCGACGGTCACCTGTCGTTCGTTGCCGTTTTTATCCACAGCTTTAAAGCCAACTATATTATTCAAGTCCATAATGCAAATTTTAAAATTAAAACAAATACTTCACCCATGCAAAATAATTACTGTTCTCAATATAATTCGGATCATCCTCGTTGGAATATGCCTCCCTCTCAAACGATACCGTCTTATACGCCCTGCCGGCATCCTTCAACCGTACCGCCATGACCAGCCACTCCACACCATACCAGAGATAGAATGCCAGCCCGGCCAGTACCAGCCACCAGGCGGAAAGGTCAAAACACAACAGTAAGATCCAGATAACTGTACCGGTGGCAACTGCCATCTCAACCCATTGACGGGCGTGGGTACACTCATGGTTTCTCACTTTCTGAGTGATTTTCTCTTCCGGTCGCTTGCTTAAAACAAACGGACCGATTGTTATCGTATGGCAAGAACTGAACGCAAGCAGCACCTTTGCCAGAAGGTTGTTACAATATACCTTTTTCATGTTGTTCCTCCTTTTTATCTAAATAATCATTCAAAGAATCAGCCAGCAGACCGGGCAGCATGGAGGTGGAGCGTCTTATGATATCCACCTCTTCTTCGTCAATCTCGACACCTTCAGCGGTAGATTTGAATATCTTCTCAGCAAGGAGATGCGCCTTCAAACCCGCTACGTTCTTGTATATCCAGTCACCGTAGGCCTCAGTGATGTTGTTGGCTATCAGTTTTTCTTTCTTAATCCCGTCGTAAATAGGAAATTGTGCAAAATTTATTCTCATACTTTAATATTTTAAATGTTATAAATCCACCCAGGTACTTCCTCCATTCATTGACTTGCGAATTCCGTTTCGCCCGACTGAAAAAATATAACTTCCACATCTTACATACAGAGTATCATCCGCTGTTGAAACATCCCCGGTTGATGATACAGTTATACTTCCACTTCTAATTACTGTATCCAAAATGCCTTGGTATAAATGTCCGTCTATTGACTGGAACCGTTCGTATTTCATTTCAAATTTGTCGTATTGCAGCAACAAATTATCAACATTCACAGCCGACATATTAGTGCTGCCGATAAAATTATTACCGATATTGAATCCACCAATTGTCCCCTTTGTCGCTATGATAGTTCCGGTGATATTCGCTTTCTGACAAAGAATCTCTCCGGTCTTTGTGTCCATCCTCAGATTAGGCTGGCCGTTAGTGCTGTCCTGTGACTGCATGATACCGTAAGGTGCCCCGTCCAATGTGTATCCGTTCAACTTGAACATAAAACCGGCTATGTTCGCCTTATCAGCAAGGAATATGTCGGTTACCAGACTTTTGTATTTCTGCATGGCTTCCCAGTTGGAATCTCCGTTAGCGGATGTAGGAGCCGCTGATACAGAACTTCCATAGTTGCGCACAAGAAAATTGTAATAAACTTCACCTATTTTGTGAATGATCTTGTCACGCTGTTTTGCATTCCATACGTATGTCTGTCCGGACGCCCATACTCCTCTGTCATAAGGGAACGCACCCGTAGCTCCTGTTGCTCCTATGGAACCATCATTTGCAACACCCACACCCTTCTCGGCCACATAATTGTCATTCCAAGCAGCAGCATCGGAAGCTGATTTATAAGCCCGGACGGCAAACTGGGTGTATCCGGCTGTCGCAGGTACGGATATCTGGCTGTTCAGTGTCGCACCTACATGAGCCAGCCAGCTTCCGTTGTATTTGCGGGCTGCCAGATAAAGCGTGCTGCATGTGCTTACATTGCCTGCCACATTCTGTTTGCAAGTGACAAGGAATCCAGACGGGGATGGCGTGCCTGTTGAAGTGAAGTTGATCACGCTGACAGGACTGTCCAGCCAGTAGGATGCCGACGGTCCGACGGGGGCAACCATCTCCTGCCAGTCCGCATGTACCGTCCGGTTCGCAGATCTGCCGGCGAGGATGTATCCGCCGTCTCTTTTCCTGCGGAGTCTGCCGTTTCTGAACTTGGCGATTTTAATCGGAGGGTTGGAGGTTTCAACCTTGCTTAAGTAAGATCCTCCGGCAAACGATACTGTACTGTTCTTGGCATACGGAGTATTGGCGGATTCCCAATGACCGGCTGCTGTGATGCTCTCACCATCCTTTCCGTCACTGCCGTCCACAACCATCGGAACAGTCTCGACATCAACCGCCTGACCGTTCACATAGAACACGAACTTCAAGCTACTGGTAAAATTACCGGAAGCCACCCCGACATCATCACCGATGGGAACCTCGGCCGCACCGTCACGACTGTACTTTAACTCCCCGTCCGTTGTGGCCGTAGTGACCGCACCGACTGTCTTCATACGCCGACAGGATACCAAAGCTACACTGTAACCGCCGTTCTTGTTCTTGCTGACCATCGTGGCCGAAGTGACAAGGCTATAAATTACCGCATCAGAACCGTCTGCCCCGCCACGGACACCGGTTATCTTGAAAGTCAGTTCACGGGTATAGAGCTGCCCGTTCTTCATTGCAGCCAGTGTGATGGTGACCGTATTCTGTTCCGGAACCGACTTTCCGGCAGCGACGGATATCGCCACCGCTCCGGTGGCCTTGCTTGTGCTTGCCGTGAAACCGGCAGGCGTGCTGACAGTTAAAGATTCAAGGGTGAGTTTCTCGGTACCGTACCACATGGACACATGGGTAGTCCATGACTGTGCGGAAGTAGTAACGCCGGTACTGGTAAGAGCGACGCTCACCATCTCATTGTCAAGGTCGGCCATGACATTCGACTCCCCGTCCTTACTCCAACGGTGCACAGGGGCCGGAGTGCTCCATTCACTCCATACTCCATCACGCTTCACACGTTTGCACGCCCATTCCACCTGATGGTCGGCATCCACGCCAAGAAAATCATCTGTCCAGCCTTCCGGTATATAATCATCCTGCTGCTTCGAATCCGGCTTGTCAGGGGTAAGGCCGATGATGTTGGTACGGGTGTAGATCCACTCGTAACCTTTGCCGTCCTTACCGTCAGTTCCGTCTTTGACCATGACCATCCACAAACCATTCCGGTATATGTAAGTACAATGGTCAGCCGTATTTCGGTAGCTGTCACCCTCCTTGGGATTGGACGGATGGGATGCGAACTCACCTAGAAAGGTGATGCTCTCACCTTTAAGTTCACGACCGTCCAGCAGTATCTCCCAATCTTCATGCACGGTCCAGTCGGCTGACTTCCCGGCAAGGATATAACCGCTATCCTTTTTGCGACGATAACTGCCATTCTTGAACCTTGCGATCCTGATGGGAGGATTGGATGTTTTCGCCTTGGAGATAAAAACACAGCCCGCCAAAGTGACCATGGTATTGACCTCGTATGGGGTCTTAGAGGATTCCCAATGACCGCCACCTATTACAGACAGGCCCGGATCACCCTTGTCACCTTTGGCGGCTGATACAAGCCAGTCCGGATTGTTTTCGGATGGCTCGGAAGTAGTGCCCTTGTCATTGACGCACAACCATGTGGAACCGTTATGGGGCACACGGGAATAATACGCATACTTCCTGCCCGGCTCCCAGCTAGGGAAGTCGATAGGAACGCGGACTGTGCTACCGGTAATTTCATCAATTTGAAAAATCAATCCCGTCATGATGATATCCTGCAATACTGCCGAGAACCTGTCGCAGTTGATCCCATTGATGGTCATACCCTTCTTCTTGCCGAACCAGCTCTTCATCTGTGCCGACTCCGGGTCCCAGGTGTTGGCATTGTCAACAAGGGTGATGCAGCAGTTACCGTCACGCACGTCTATGATGATATAAGTCTGACGCTCCTTGTCGGTGAAGTTCCCCGTCTGTCCGAGACGCATCTCGTTATGGGGAACGAACTCATATCCGGGACGCGGAACCATCATGAATGTCTTCTCGTCATAATCTGCGGAAGTGATACGGTACTGTATTTTCCGGAAACCAATAAAGTCACCGGTAGTGACGCTTTTGTCATGCCAGAAGCCCAAAAGGATATCGTCCGGCTTCTGTCCCAGCGGTACACCATCCTCCAGATCGGGGGTGACAGTATAACTGCCGTCACTATTGGCGATAAAGCTTTTTATCTTCAGCCCTCCGCCGGGACTTATAGTATTGTATCCCTCAAAATAAGTCTGACGATTGAAACGAAGTTCAGGAACACTCAAAGAGCTGCGCAGGACCAAAGCCTCCAGCTCGGCACGGGCATCCTCACCGATGTAACCGCCCTGAACACCGGTGATAAAGTCACCGAACTTGGCGTATTTCTTGATGACGGTTCCGCCCAACAGGGATAATAGGAAACCGGTGCGTTCCTCCGTGTCCTTGCGCATGAACATGATCAGCGAGCGCAATGCGGAATACACGTTATGGTCTGTTGCAGGGGTGGAGTCGTGGCTTCCGATCACATACACACCGCTGCCACCACCGCCCGTATAGGTCTGTCCCTTCAGGGTAAGGCTCTCAACCTTTTCCTCCAGCTCCCCGATACGGGAATAGGCGGCGGTTTCCCCGACAGTATAAACAGGTGAGTCAAAGGAATAGTCAAGATTGAATTCAAATCCGATAACCCTTGACTGTCTTCCGTTCTCGAAATAAGCCTTGTTGATAAGGTTGACCTTTTGACCGATGCCATAGAAATTATGAACGCCATCCTCACGGTATGCGTCATTTGACATCATCGTGCAGCCATAGGTACTCGGGTCTATCTTGGATTTGGCAGCGTACTTTTCAGTCTTTTCCTTCAACTCCTGCTCGGCGGCACCCACAAGCCCCAGCTCGGTTATTTTCGTGCTGTCCCAGCCGGAAAGCACATATTCATCTCCATCCTGGGGAAAGAGCACATTACCGGGAAGCGGTCTGCCATAGTCCTCATTCCTGACTATCTCCCAAAGCTGTGCCTCAGGGTTCCATCTGCCATCCTCCAATTTCTCCGGCTTTCCCTCAGGATTGAACTTCACGGCGAACTCCAAACCGTTGAGAAGCCCGGACGCGAAACGTATCCTCAGCTCCTGACCGGGGAGGATATATTTCTCGGAAAAGTTAACACCCGTGTCCCTAAAGCGGTAGGCATTCCATTTTTCCTCGGTGGTTGTGCCGTCCTCATTCTCCACCTTGTCCGTCACTTCGATAGTGGTGACATCCGACATGATGCCCGTTCTTCGGGGATAGACTTCATCGAAGATAACCACCTGCTCGACGGCTTCCTCGGTAGTCATATCAGGATAAGCGTCAATGTAAGGAGTGCTTTCGGGCAACATTAAGCGTTTTTGCACCACGCCGTTCACAACCACGGTCTCGTCAACCGGACGGTAGTCAGATGGGATATTCTTTGTTGAGCCGAAAGCGTAGATACGGGTGGCATAGGTGGACCGGGATTCTGACTGTGACATTTCCTGCACGTTTTTCCCGATCTCGAAAATCACCGCATCGCCGGACTCACAACGCCCGAAATGGATGATGTTTTCAGTCACCCAGCATTCGCAATCCCATTTCTTTGCCATCTCAAAACAAGCGTCAAGGATGTTGATGTTGTCGTAACTCATCAACTGGGACTTGTTTTCGACTGTGGAATCAATGGAGAAAACAAAATCCTGTCCTTTGTATGTGTAACCAAGAGCTTTCAAATTTCTAAGGACTATACCGGCTTGTACGTCAAGCGGGGCGGTCAGGTTCCAGGACGCCTCCTGTCCGGTCGTCTCCGGGGTATATTTGAAGATTTTGTTTTTCCATTTCCAGTAGTAGGCGTCAAGTCTTAATTCGTAATCGTAGCCGGCGGTATTGGTGTTGAATGCGGGCTTCTGCAAGTCGCACACCTCGAACAATCCGAAGTTACATTCCACGTATGAGCCAAGTTTGAAATATATGGGATTCTCTAAGGAGAACTTTAACATGATGTAGTCCTCCTTCATCAGAGTGAACTTACGCTTGCAGCCTTCATTGATCAAAGTTGTAAGCAGGATAGCACCGGATATGTCTTTGATGTCGATTTGTTCCATAATTAAGTTTTGTGTGCCTTTACACAATGCTGAACAAAAGTATATATTTTATTTGAAAATCAAATAGAATATCAAGGGGAATTTCTGTTATTGGGATTAGGCTCATTCAGCTTCAGCACGAATTTTCCTATGCCTTGCATGAATTGGCTGAACTGGTTACAGGAAATATAAATAGTCCTGTAAACTATATTGGGCTGATACTTTGTCTTTATTTCAAGTATTCCTTTATCCAACTCATTACAAAAGCTGTCATACCTTGCAAAGAATGTATCTTTATCAGGGGCTGTCAGGTTTATCTGTAATGTAAGATCGCGCTCGTCCTTTTTGGGATCAGCTGTTATCACACGCTTTCCATGCTCCATTCGGCTCTTGTTCTCAATGAACTCCTTATTGGGTGCTGGGGTCATGAGGGCGGACAGTGCAGTGTCATCCATGCTTATTCCCCATGTGGTATAAGCGTCCTTTCCATTAATAAACAGTTCTTCTTGTGGCATATTTATATACTTTTTGTATTTTTCGCTATTTCGTCAAGCTTGTCTCCAAACTTATAAATTAGTTTGGTGTATTTGTTAATACTTTCAAGGTGACCGTTGGATGAAATCATCAGATTTCTTATCTCAGTCAACATTGTATTGTTGTCTTTGGCAAATGAGGATATGGCTTGTGCCACCGCCAGCGTATTCAGCATGGCATTTTTTATTTCTTCTCCTGTAATCTGCAATGCTGTAAACCTACCGCTTAGTTCTCCTGCATCTTCATGTGTCATTTCAGTGCCGAACCCTCTTGATGAAGAAGATTGGGAATAGGACTCCTGTGAAATCTTGTCATATCCGGTTGCTGCGGCAAGCTCGTCACGGAGCTTCATGGCTTCGTCCACATAACCCATGTATTCATCCATCAGCTCCTTACGCTCATTATTATCAAGCGTACCATCATCCTTCATGGCTTCACCGAATTTATCATACCATGTCCTCAGTTTGTCACTAAACTGTTCACCGATGGCATTTGACAGCATCGCCTGCATGAAATATTTGGATATGTCATCAGCAAAATCCTCCGCACTCTTCTCCATATCCATCAGACTGCTTATAAAACTATCATACATGGAATCGAATGACATTCCGATCAGGCCCTCATAAAGACTGTCGGTCAGTTCTTCCAGTTTTCCTGCCTGCTCTATATAATCATCCAGCTTGTCGGTAACACGCTCACCGTAACCTCCCTTACCGGAAGATTCCATGATATCCCATAACCATACGTCCGACCGTAGAGCCTTCATCTGTTCGGGGGTCAGATTCCACAAGGAATCGGTGCCGGAGAAATCCTGCATGCCGGTAGCTTTTCTTGCGTGTTCCAGCATTTCATCCGTCCATTTCAGATAATGCTGCCAGCTGCCGTGGCTCTTATGATATCCGGCTTGCTCCTTTGCTATTTGCAGATAGTTTTTATTGACTTCCTCCTGATACTTTACAGCTTCCCTGTAAGATTCAACCGATTTCATTCCCTTGCTTGCCTTCATCTCGTCAGTCAGATCCTCGATGGCCGTTTGCAAAGTTCCATTCCTGTCCGTCAGCCTGTCTATCGTTTCCTGTACTTCCTTGGCGTTTCCACCTATTCCAAACAAGGAGTTGAAGCCTCCGAATGAGATTGCGTTCAGGATGTTTCCTATGCCGTTCCTCAATGACTTGCCGATTGTGACAAACAAATCCCCTGACAAGACATCACCGATAATTCCACTGACAGCGTTCAGAACAGCATCAAGCAGACCACCGACAAGATCACTTAATCCGTCTTTGAGTACGTCAATGATGGACAGAATCCATCCGACAATGGGGACCTCCTTAAGAGATTCTGACGTTTTTCCTATGACATCCTTGAATCCGTTCACGGTTTTGATAATTCCGCTATATGCGTTATACAATCCACCGGATGAAATCTGCTGCAAGCCTCCCAACAAATTTTCCATGCTTGCTTTCAGTCTGGTGGCGGTATCAGTCACATTACGCTGGGCCTGATTGGCGATATCAGTCTGTGTCTTCACATTGGCGGATGCAATGTCAGCATTCTGCCGTGCTGTTTCAAGAGCGTTTGCTGCGGCTTGTTTCTCACTTTCCGTTCCGCCCTTCTGCGCTTTGGCGTAATCATCCTGTGATTTCTTTAGTCTTTCCAAAGCAGCTGTTTCAATCCCTATGGCACTGATACGATTCTGTTCTGCTATTTGATAGGCTTTTACATCCTCTCCAAGTTTCTTGAAGTTGACTCCACTTGTACCACCCAAAGACTTTTCCATCTGGCTGATGGCGTCAATCAATGATTTCTGGCTTGCCTGATCGGAGTTCTTGAACTTGTCAGTCCGTACATATTTTTTCGCTTCGTCCAAGGCGGGCTTTATCATGTCGGAAAACATGGAACCAAACTCACCGAACACAGTAACCCAATCTATATTGGCTTTTATGGCTTCTGTTTCCTTGTTCTGTATGGCAACATCACGTTGTTTCTCCAGTAACTTTACTTGTGCACTATTAACACCGTTTTCTTCCTGTGCTTTCCTTATTTTTTCCGCATACTCTTGGGCGATAGCCAATTTCTGCTGCTGGAACGTGCCATATTCTTTCAAGTAGTCGTTCAAAGCCTGTTGTTCGGCTTTCAGCTGTCCTTCAGTTACATCGGAAATATCTTTATCTCTCATACTTTCGGCATTGGTATAAGCTTCTGAAATTTTCTGTGCCTGCTTGTCGGTCAGCTTACCGTTACCGGCTTTGCTCCATTCTTCCTCCTGTTTTCTTATCGCATCAATCTGTTTCTGATAATCAAGGTCAATCTGTTTCAACTTCTTTTCCGTGCCTTCTCTCATCAGGTTGATTTCATCCTGTTGGTTCTGACGGTGAAGTGAAAGAAGTTGCCCGTCCAGCTTTTCCTGATTTTCTTTTTGCTTTTTTGCTAGATTTTCCTGTCTGGTCAGTGCGCTTCCGGTTACTCCGCCCAGCTCCTTGTATGTCTTTTCGGATGCCTCCATCTTATCTTTGGCTTCTTTCACCTGTTTCGATGTAGCTGTCTGATCTTTGATTAAGGCCTCATACCCTTTTTTCGCTTTCTCCCATTCGACTTTAGCATTTGCCAAATCCTCTTGATATGTAGTTTCTTGTGTTTCCTGTCTGTTCTCAACTTCCAATTGGGTATTGATTTCTGACAAGACATCTTTTCTTGCGTTTGCCAATTCATTCTTCAGGTCTTCGATACGCTGTGCCTGAACCTTCATTTCGGAACGGTTGTTCTCTTTCCTTGCCAGATTATAAGCCCATTCTGCACTTTTTATTTGTTGTTCCAAAGATTCGACTATAGCCTGTTTTGACTGTGTTCTGGATTTTGAAACCTCTTCATTATATGCCTTCCAAAACCCAGTCAAGTCATGTATATGACCTTTCTCATCGACATACTTCTTAAAGAGTACAGGATATAGTTTCTCAATGTCTTTTAAGGCTTTAAGTTTAGTGGTCTCGGCTTCCACCTCGCTATTAATGGTGCTAACAAGACCTTCCAAAGTACGTTTCCGATCTTCTTCGTCCGTGTCGAGTTTTTCTATTTTCTTATTGTACGAGTCCAAAGCACGTTCAGCAGATGTTGTGCTGTCGGATAATGCCCACATGGCAGCTCCAAGCCCTACAACTGCCGTTGCCAATAACACATACGGATTAGTAAGCATGACAGCGTTCAACGCTTTTTGTGCTGTTGTCTGCAAGACCAGCCATCCGTAGTGGGCACGTTCCGCTACAGTCAGGGCTGCTATGCCGGAGGTTTGAAGCGACTGAATGGCTGTTACGACCATGACTGCAACCCTGTATGAACCGTATGTAGCAACAAGTCCGGTCAATAACCGACCTACCTTCTCATAGTTCTCCACCAGGTAAGACATGCCGGACAAGGTCTTGTTGATGACACCCTCGTTTTGCTTTCCGATTTTATTGAACATGGTGTCAATTGCATCTTCGATATTGCTTATTTGTCCGGTAATGGTTTTGGATTGTGCTTCCATCAGACCGCCGAATTTGCCGCCTTCATTGGTCATGGATTCAATGGCCTTCTGCACTTCGGGGAATCCTACTTTTCCTGCTGTCACAAGTTCGCCTACCTTGTCTTTGGTTACTCCGAATTGTTTGGCAAGTTCATCGGCCAATGGAATTCCACGTCCCATAAACTGACGTAGGTCCTGTGTGAAGAGCCTTCCTTGTGTCATGGTGGTACCATACAGCCAGACCAGATCGTTCAAAGGGATGGATAGTCCTGCCGCGATATCCCCAAGCCGGACAAGCGTATCATTCACATCTTTAGCCTCCGTACCATAGGCTAACAGTTGTTTCGCACCATTGGCTACATCCTGAAGGTTAAATGGAGTGATGGCGGCGGTACGTACCAGTTGGGACATTAGTGTGTCCGCCTGTCCCTTGTTTCCAAGCATTGTCTGGAATGCCACTTCAAGCTGCTGGAACTCGCCACGTACACGAGCTATGTCACTGATGAGCTGCTGCGCTCCAAGACTGATTCCGAAAGTGGCTGCGGCCGTGGTCAGTCTTCCGAATATCTTCTCAATACTCAGCCCGCTTTCTTCAATTTGTCTTGATGTGTTGCGTACTCCGTTGCGTGCTTCCTCTAGCTTGCGTAAAAAGTTGGAGTTATCCCCAGTTATATCAAAATGCAATCCAGCCATAGTCTTTTCGATTTGATGGGTATCATGTGCATTGACATGACATTTGTTCTATTTTTCTTGTTATAAAATTATAGACCCCGTAATTTTTTTGACCGATTATGAAAATATTGTTCTGTTTTTCCGATTCATTCCTCAAGCAGGGCTTTGATACGTTCCCTGTTCTTTGGATTCCCGGCATCGATTATTTCTTCTGAACCAGATATTCCGAGTTGTTTCATTTCGTCAGAGGACAGATATACAGTCGTGATGGCATCAGCCATTAACATCCTTAGATTGATATAGCTGATGCCCCATACCACATAATCAAAAGTCCATCCGTATCTTTGGCAGGCAAAGTCTATCATTGTTCCGTAGGTGCTGTTGCCTCCGAATGAGATACTGCTATTGTTCTTTTTTACTTTGGCTATCCGTTTTCTTTCCGTATTTTCTTTGTCTATTCCGAAATGCCGCAGGAAGGTATCCATATTATCACTTGTAAGAATGAGAACCAGTATGGTAGCAAGTTCCTCCTCAGAGAGTGTTCGGGAAAACAATTTAGTACGCTTATCCACCTTGCTATTGTCGAACAAATCGTTCTTCCGGTTGAACGTGGAGTAGGAGAGTATGCGGCAGACAATATCACGTTTCGTTTTGCAGATCCTTATGGCTTCCATATAAGGATTGGTGGAAACAACCTGTTTGCTTATTTCGAGGGAATCAAATAATCTGGCCAAAAGATACATTTTGCCGAGTGTGACGGGATGGATAAAGAAAGACCGCTTGCCAACGGTAAAGCCGGCAGGTCTTTCCATGATGGCGTCGGCCACATCCATCTCAATATTTCGCTCTTTGTCATTCATAAATCATAAATTTGATGCAGGTTTATCCTCCAACCTGTAAAGGACGTCTTTCCGTTTGCCTGTTCTCTGAATGGAAAATTATCATCCGGCAGAAGTGTACACCGCGTTTACTTCAACTGTTTCCCCATCTTTAACAGTAGCGGATGTCTGTGTAGGCAGTGTTTTTCCTTCGATATCTTTATATATGATTGTCACAAGACCGGCTTTTGTGGTAATTGAAGTACCGCTATGATGCCAGTCCGTTTCTGTAGATAATTTCCACATGCCGGCTCCGCCATCATCTGTGATGATCACTCGAAGGCTGCCGGCACCATTAAAATTTACGACTTCGAATTTTACTTGATTGCCAGTCTTAGGTTTCAATACGTCAGCGGTATATTTCCACTTGGTGCCATTATCTGTGTCGTATGTATCCTCCAAGGACAACACGCTTCTGTCGATTATGATACCTTCAACAGTTTTGTCTTCAGGCTGGAGCTTGACAGCGTATTCACCTGTAATCACACCATCTGTATCTTCCACCGGTTTCCTACGGCCTTTGCCAGCCCGGATTTCAAACTCAAACGTATAGGTGTTTGCCGCATACTTGACAGCCTCGTTTTCTCCACCTTCAATCTTGGCCTCTTTCTTCGCACCTTTTGTAGGTGTCAATTTTGTAGAGTTCTCGACAGGTGTCGGTATATCAATCCAAGATGAAGGAGCTTCTCCGCTGCTTTGCAGCTTTCCAATTTTGATAGTACATTTTCCCCAAGATAATTCCATGATCTTATTCGTTATTGAATGAATATAATAGTTTATTGTTAATGAAGTGCTCGTTCTTTCCGTTCACTTCAAGCACCCTTTGTTTATTCAGCGTGAAGCGGTAGCTTTCTCCATGCCCTGTTTCCAATACTTGGATAGCGACTTTGCAAAGTTCTCTACAGCGTGCATCATTCATTTCCGCCTCGCCATTACGGATATTGTCCTTTACATAAATGTTCACATTCACGAAAGCTTCCTGTATCTGTCCGCTTCCATTTTCAAGGATTGATATGACTATATCCTCCCTGTCAGAGTTGGATGGTCTTTTTGATGCCTTGCAAAGTTTTCCGTTCACGACTTTTTCCAAAAGGGAACCTTTGATGTGTTTGTAAATATCATCTTTGATTTCAATATCAGACTTCATCATGATGCAAGTTGCTTTTTCAGTTTACTCATCATTCCCGGTAGTTCCTTTCTTGCAAACAGTTCGGCGGATGCAAGTACATTCTTATTTTCCATTGCTTCCACAAATTCAGCATAGTTCATTCCGGCTACTACAACAAGTGCGTAGCCATTCGCGAATTTTTTAGACAATTCCTCAATAAGTGCCTTGCCTTTCCTGACTCCCTCATTACCTTGTCGTACTTGTGTGAAATCTGAGTATTCAAGTATTTTTCCGTTGTGGATAATGGCATAGCCAATCGAACTGCGCAAGTTTCCTGACCGGTCATACCAGCTTATCTCCTGCGGTCTGTTCCTTGCTTCGATCACACACAATTCTCCAAGGTAGGAGAGGGCGCGGACAGTTAACATTTCAACACGTTCTTTTTCCTTATTGATAAGGGTGTCTATCCGACTTGCAGGTGTCGTCATTTTTATACCCATAGTTTTGCATATAGTTGATAACGATGAAACCCTTTGACCTCACATTCTCTAACGATATCTCCTGACAGGAATAACTTCACACGATCTCCAACAGTAAATTCCCGGCATTCAGCATCAAGACGTATCGTGGCTGAATAGGTACGGACTGCTCCGTCCTCAAATTGCTTTTGTTCAGCTTTTCCGGCCGGAACATTCCGGCATGGGATATCACCTTCCCATCGGCTTTCACCCTGGTGGTAATCGCCGTTCTTGTCTTCGTAACCGGGAGCGGTAATAAGATATTGCAGCTTATGTGGTCTATCATCAAGTATCATGATTATTTTCCTATATAGACTATCGGTTCACCAATGTTTTTTTCTGTTTCGCCTATTGAATTATAGATGCCGTTGGCCAACGTCAGTATATTATCCTTGTCAGATAGACTTAAGGAAACATCTCCTTCTGTAAAGTTGGGCATCTGAATCAGGCTCATGAGACAGTCGGCCACAGCACCTTTGAACGGTTTGCTTTTAAGAATGTCGATGGTGCATATTTCATTTCCGTCCAGACTTCTTTCAAGCAAACGGTTTTCAAAGAAGCCACTACTTAATTTGTAGTGGACTTCATCTTTCAATGCTTGCAGGATCGTTTTCATACATTATTCAGACTTGTGTGATTCCACTGTGGCTTTTAAAGTGGCTTCATCTTCATCGTTCAGTTCGTTGACACGGGCGATGATCTTTTCATCGGCAGATTTCGCAGTCAGCTTGCCACCAGTTATCTTGTTAAGCTCCTGAACGAACTCCGTTTTTTTGTAGGTATGTCCCCAGATGGTGACTTTCACATCTGTTGAATCTTGGGCCTCCTTTTCTGCGTCAACAGTTTGTGCATCGGTGATATCCTGATAATAAATCTGGTCTACTCCTTCAATCACGGTAAGCGCAAGCATCTGTCCAGCGGTAGTTTCCACCAAAGGGTTAGCGGTTCTGAAACGGCTGATAAGTTTCATCTCATCAACAGTGGTATAAACCACTCCTTCCACCGGGCTTGTCTTTTCTGCTAATGTCCCCCAAACCAGACTGCCGACATTTTCGGTAGTCAGATAAACCAAGCGGTTCGCGTTCCACGGTTTGTAAGCCTTGCGTACACCGTTTTTCTCATAAATGATCGAACGGTCAATCTTCAGGAATCTGACACCGTTATATTGGTCGGCGAAAGCCTCGTCAAACAATGATGAGGTAGGAGTGGGCAGCGAGGTATCACTGTCGAAAATCTGCCCTCTGTATGTGGCGGCGAGTTCTTTGGCTCCTTGTGTCTGGCGCAGTTTTTTGTAGGTTGACAGGGCGATACAGATGACTGATATGGAATTGCCGTCTCCGTCAGCTGCGGCGAGCACACGTTCTATGTCATCCAAGGTTATCTCGCCGGGAGTGGTCACACCAAATCCGTTTTTCGGCAGGTAACCGAAATTGACACGCAGTGCTGTTCCGACATTGGTCAGATCCTCAACCGCTACAACCCCCTCGCATAAGGCTGTCAGAAAATTCGCCTCATTGGATTCGTCCAGCCCGATGGAGCAGAACAAAGGGTCTTCCGTCAGTTTGGATGCTATTTGTGTCCATTTTGCACCCTGGGCCTTCATGATGTTGATGGTATTGATGTCGGATTCTTCCATTACACGGGAGATACCCTGTTTGGGCAGTGTGCCGCTGGCATGGGCCAGTGAATCACGCTTCTTGATGGGAAGCGGAGAGTTCATGGAAACGGTGTCCGCTCTTACGTATGTGGTATCGATAGATGCGCTGGTCCATTTCTGGTCAGCGGAATATACTTTACGTAACATGGTCTTATGCAAGTAAGTGCGTTTTTTTGCACCATTGCGCTCGCCTCTCTCTTTTTCCACGATATTCTGTAACTTCGGGAAAATACGCTTGGATAAATCTGCAAATTGTGATGCAATCATTTTATTTTTCCTCCTTTATTTTTAATCGTGCATGAAATATAATGAAGGCAGTGCGGTCTTCAAGGCAGCTTTGATACTGTCAATAGGGTAGGGCAGGGCCTTGTCGTTGATCTCTCCGTCATATTGGATGGCTCCTCTTGCATCACTTGCAGGTGTCGTGCGCACCCATATTCCAGCATATTCGTAATTCTCAGGAAGTGAGGAATACGCATTATCTGACACGGGCATGGGCTTGTAGTCATATTCATCATTTGTACTGCGGATGATAATATGTCCGGCTTTTACATATTTTTCATTGAAGCCTTCCATGTTCAGAGAGCGGCCACCGATAATTCTTCCGCCTTTGCGACGGATAACCACTGAATCCATTCCGGTCTCAAACGATTCAAGCTCGTTTGACAAATTTACTGTTCCTGGCATTGTCCTTTACTTTTTTTGATGCGGTTAGAAGTTATTGACAATACTGTCAATTTCTGCATCCGTTAATAATTCAATTTCTTTATCAGGCTTTCCTGTTCCTGCCGCAGGCGGCGTTCCCAATGTGGAGAGGCCGGCATCGGCACGTTCCTGGTTGTAAGCCTTTAAATCCTCTTCGACTTCAGATAGAAACTGTTCGAACTCCTCGTCATTCTCAAAGTTCATTTTAGAGAAGCTTTTTAATGTGCGGTTGCCGAATGTGCCTGTATCTTTCAAGAGACTTTCAAGTTTGCTTTTGCGCAAGGAGCTGGTCTTCTCTCCCTCCAATGCAGCAAATCGGGCATCCTGTTGTTCTCTGTAAGCTTTGAACCATGCAGGCTCTTCGTCCTTGTTTTCCTCTTTGTCTTGGGGTTTCTTCTTTGAAGCTGGTTTCGGAGTATCATCCGGAAAGTTGTCATTCGGTTCATCGTCCGGTTCCGCTTCGGGGTGGTTTTTCTTCCATTCGTCAAGCAGACGGTTGGCTTGCGACTGGCCGAAAGTGAGGTAGGGGAGAACCGCTTCGATCTTTTCGTCAATCTCTGCGTTTACATCCTCTTCGGAGGCATCTTCTTGGGATTCAAGGTTATCGGCAATCTTGGCGGCGATACCCTTTAATTCCTTTGAGTTGAACCCTAACGCCTTCGCTTTAAGTTTCAACTTTACAAAAACTTGTTGTCTTCTGTCCATTGTAGAATGAATTTTAAGTTATTAGATAAAATAGTCTGCACGGTAAATGTATGCCAGCAGACTATTTCCGTAGAACTTAAAAACACTCTTAGAGCAATGAGCTTTCATGTCCTGTTGTGCTATAATGAAACGGGTCACAACGTGGCGTACATCTCCATACGCTATTCATATGCAAATATACTAATTTATTTGATATTCAAATAAATTAATCGCTTTTTTATGATAATTAGTGTATCTTTTTAGTATGTTCGCTGGTTATATGGCAGGAAATGCCAAGCTATCACCAAGGTTTTTTGGACACCACTGAGTCTTTAACTTAGCGGCAGTTAATTAAATTGTTTGTTATGGATTTTATGGGGTGATGTATAAACCTAACGACATACGAACTTCCTAATGATATAATGAGTAATACCAGATATATTAAAATGGGATAATGGAAACTATATATGAAGTCGTGAAATAAATAGTATGCAAAAAAAGTGTGAACCAGCCACAAGTTGGTGGAATGTCTTCCCCAAAACCGCAACATCCAAGATATATGTTTGTTATGTTTCATACAAACATAACATATTAAGAAAGGTATCACAAAAAATGGATTTAGCATACTGGGACCTAACATCATTCTAAGTATGCAAAGAGTTGACAGACCACAGATCAATAGAAAATTCCTCTTTGGAGAAGAATATCGGGAAAAATAAGATTGGAAATATTCAAATATGTTGTAATGGGCGAATAAGGCTCCGCAAATGAATGTGAATAAAAGAGTAATATACCATGCAACAACCTGTAGTGGTTGACTGGTACGGAATATAGATTTTCCGATAGTATTTGTAATAATGTATAATATGCACAGCACCGTGACGGTTGTAAGAGTTGTTTTGAGATCCAGCTTATCCAAAATGTTGAATATATGTTTGGAACTAATAACAAGCAAGACATAAGGAAGAAAAAACCACCATTCTCTATTGTAGCTGCAATCCAATGCAATAAAATTACAAATAAATTCCGTCAAGTTTCCTGGATAATTTTGGGGTCTTATGAAGCAGGCCAATGGAATGAATAGTAAAAATACGATCCAGTAGTTTATATAAAGATTGAAGATGCGGTTCCATGACCTCATGATTCTTTGATTTTGTTTATAAGTGATGGCAAGTCCGTATCCGCTGAGAAATATGTATATTGGAACACAGAAGGCTGCCACCCGGCTCAATGCTAATACAAGCGGCTTCCCATTCCAAAAATAAATATAAGTCTGGCATTGTTCTACATTGGCTGTCGTATTGAAAAGATGGAGAAATAACATCATCAGAATGGCGATTCCTTTTAGCTGTAACGTTTCTTCTTTGGTCATAACCTGTTAATGAATTAAAAGAGTTGAAAATATGTTTGACAGATTATGTATACTGTTGACATTTAATTAATTAAAGCTTATTAAGCTATTAATATAAAATGATGATACATAATTAATATACAATATTCGTAAAAAACTTCGAGATTTGCAAACAAATAGCAGGTGATTTGGCTGATGAGATTGGGAAAATAGTCCGTCAAGATGTTGTGCCAAAGTTTTCTAATTCGGAAACTGCTGCATCGAATATTATTTTTGAAGTGGACATGATTGGTTTTAAATCTTCCTTGAACAGGCGGAAAAAGACCGTGAATATTGGAAGAAATCAGGTAATAAGGCTATCATGAAAAAGATAATCGATTTGCTGAAAGATATCGCGGAGTACCCATATACAGGAATCGGCAAGCTGGAGCCATTAAAATATGAATTAGCCGGATATTGGTCGCGGCGGATTAATTCTGAACATCGTATCATCTATTCGGTGCATGATGACGTAGTAATAAATATACTGAATTTCTATGAGATATCGTTATAACAAGTGAAAAAACGTAATACGAAGCGAAGTAAAAAAAACGCCTCCAATATTAATATTAATTAGAAGCGTTGATTTAAATGTTAAGCCTTAAAAGCTACATCGTGTCCAAGTCCTTTAGGGATATTCAATAAATGACCCTAACCCAAAATCCTGAATAAGCGTTTTGCTTCATCATAAGTAAAATGATTGAAAGATTAGAACAAAATTTTTGATTAAGAGTTTAACTTCGTGATGGTTCTTTCGCATCCAAAATAATCCAGTACATAAAGAGGAAATGCGCTTAATACTGCAACTTCGGGGCATTTATGACAAATGTGTTTTTCTAATTGTTTTGAAAAGATAGCTTCCTGCGATATCAAAGAAGTAGGCATAGTAAAAGCATCATTGACAAGAGCATTAGCTTTGCATAAATGGGCAGTAATCAGTTCTTGCCAAACTGTTTTTGTATATGAATTTACATTTGATAATTGTGGCCTGCTATCTGATGCAGCGACACTTTTGTAATGAGGTTCTTTCAAGCATTCGTCCTTGTTATGACATTCTTCTTTATATGGACAATTCTTACGTTTGCATTTTACTGTCAAAGACTTAAAGCTTTCTAAACCCTTGAAATGTCGTATGGCTTCCACCATTGGATAACTGATGTAAAGCATTCCTTCTTCAGTTTCGTCATTGAAGAGAGAAAGCATTTCTTTTATTTTATTGTCATCTGCCAACGTAGAATGAGCATCATAGTCAAAAAACAAATATATATAGGCAAAACTGTCTCGAGTGTAATTTTCTAGAATTTTAGCGTTCTCTGCTGTACGTTCTTTTAATAAGGAAACTATATCTATTGAAAACTCTTTTTCTTCTTTTATGGCACGATATAATTGGTATATCTCGGCATCAAATACACATTTTATGGAATTCGTTTTGCCCAAGAAATTATGCTCTAATTTCTCTATGAGTTTACTTTCTGTTTTAACTCCCTCAAAGATAAAAAGCGTTTTTTCCTTATTCATCATAAAAAGCTCCTGCGCGATAAATTTTTTCGATGTTATGACCAAAACGCAATTCTTTGTCCGTACAATCAGCCAAACACTTAATTTTGTTATTGTTTAGTATAAAATTGCAGTCTGGACGTAATAAGTCATTCGTCATCAAATATGTGTTATGTGACGATGTGAAAATCTGACAATCCAATGCAAACAACCGCTTGCACACCTCAAAAGCTAAGCGAAAATGATAGAAAGCATCAAACTCATCTATAAAGACAAACGAGGCTTCATCCATACGTTTCAGCCAAAAATACAATAATTGTAACGACTGTGTACCTGTTGATGCTACTAGTCTAAATGGAACTTCATTTTTATCTATTTGGCAAAGAATCTGCTTATCCGTAATATTATGTGCAATAAACTGGAAAGTCTGACCGCTTACTTTATGTAAAAAATCGGAGAAATCATCAAGTAGATTGTTTGTGATGATAAACTCATCCAACATTATTATATTTGTTTCAAGTCCAATAAATTCACGGACATCAAGATTTCTGAACCAAAGCATGGAGTTGACAAACCTGTTGAGTTTAATCAGATAATGTTCTGAATTGAGTGGATAAGATGTAAGCAGGAAGTTGATTACAGACACATTGTTGGCATTGCTCTGAAAGTTCTTTTCTATACTTTCGTCCATAGGGAACTGTTGCTTGTCAATACGAAATAAATTATTCTTCCGTTCAAAAATGTTCATCCTATTTACAAAAAAGCTTTCCTCTACCAGTACTCCGGCAGCATTCTTGGCATATATGTAATCTATTGTGTCATTGTCAAATTTGAATGTGTATTCAAATTTAACGACTCCATCATTGTTACCTGCATAAATGAAATTCACATAGTAATCTATTTTCTTCCATTTCGGAGATAAATGATTCTCTATATCGAATATAGCCAAACTAAAATTCGTCTTGCCTGACCCATTTGGACCATATATGATACCATTCTTAATGACACCATCTTTAATCACAGATCTGTTAAACTCATAATTGGCAGGATTGGATAAATCCCACTCAATACGATTGGCAAATCCTCTATAATTTGTTACTGCAAATTTTGTTAGCATATTGATTTTAACTTGATTCAATAGCAAAGATACGTATTATTTTGATAGCTCCGTAATTTTTTTACGATAAAATCAAAGACTAATCATTGTTTTTTCTGAACGGGTTGAAATCCGGGTCTTCATCATCTACCTTGATTCCGTCAAGAATAGCATTCGTATTCGCTTCATCCTGCCAACGCTCAAATATCACACGGTCAGCTTCATCCTGACGCTCACGTTCTTCAGGTGTCATAGCTGTACGTTGAGCTGCGATGCGTTGTTTATTTTCTTCAAGTTCTTTGCCAAATGCCACACATTCTTTTATGTAATTATCAAAGTCTTGTTTAGTGGCTTTCTCAAATTTTTCAGTAAGCCACCATCCTTCATGTTTTTTATATTCAAAATGGGTAACTCTTCCATTTTTACCGCTACGACCTAATACCTTAACGCCTTTAATCATTGCTCTATTAGTCTTATTTTTAATACACCATTTTCATTCTTCATATCAGGAGAAACATAAAACTTCGTTTGCTTATCGAACAAGATTTCATGTTGGTTTTCTAATGTAAAGATACCATTAAATTCTGAGATTTTACTAATATCTCGACCGTTTTTGCTCTGGATTTCAAATAAAACTCTCTTATGATTCTTAGGAACTCCATTATGAAATATAAATTTATTAGGGGTGTCTTTATACAGACTAGAGGACACAAAACCTTTATCCGAAACAACCTCTCCGATATGGTTAAGAAAACGTTCTTGTAGTTTCTTCATACTCATGGTTTCACCACGATATACAATTCCTTCATGCTTGGGGAGTTTGGCAAGAGCCTGACTTATCAATGTACTTGCCACATCCACATATTCATCGTCAGTACCATTGCGAAGCCTGCGATTAATTTCACGGCTGGTGGCTCCTTTGTTGGTTTCTCCTACAGCCTGTGTGTAGGCATTTACAGCAGCCTGCTGTACTTCCGGGATATTGGGATAAGTCTGGTTGTAATATTCCACACGGCTCATGGCAAGATTAGTCCTACGTTTCCGCACAAATGCTTTCTCTGTCTTGTTATAGACATTTACCTTGAAATCTTCACGGATATACTTCCCATTATCCCGAATGAAATAAGGGGAGTTATCCCAGCTTTTAGCTCGATGAATATTATCGTTTATCCAGACCTTGAAACTATTCGGCACATCTTTCACTTCGTTCACACTTTCAGTACTTGCTTCACTACGTCCGTCCCACGCCCAAAACTCCTCTTCTGTTTTGAGAATAGGAATTTTATAGCATTTGCAATTAGACCCCCAAAAGCATTTCCCATTGCGACGGATATACATGATATGGTTTTTCTCCAGAGTAAGGTCATATACAAACCCATCGTAATGCTGAATCTCTTTATGGAACACTGTCGCCGTGACGGAATAGCATTCACGGATTGAATAACAATCGTAGTTTGAAGTTATGATACTTCCGTTGCTTTTGTGCGACACTCCAGCCTTGTTCACTGAAAAGGACGGACGATTCCCGGATTTCAGAATAAGCTCAGATAAATCCCCTGCCATACGTTCAGATACGGTAAAATAGAGGATTTCATCCTTGTCTGACTTAAACTCTGTTCCATGATTACCTACAAAAGATTTGCATGGTCGCCTGTATCCATCACAAAGCATAAAGGCATTAAGAAATATTCTGATCTGTCTGACAGATGCATTCTTTATCGCAGACGGTATAAATTTATGGGAACACTTACCGAATATTTTCAGATAATTCCTTATTGGAGTACTATAAAATGCAACTTCTTGCTTGTCTAAATGTGGCTCAAATCCGATACGCTTCACGCAGTTTACAATTCTGTCCCGTGCAGGCTCACCTTCTTGTTGGGAGATAACAACCCCAGCGTTTCCCATTGTACTCCCGTCTGAAAGCCAATACCCCATAAACTCACAAAACAGGTCAAATGGTATTCTGATGTCGTCTATCTCATAAAATGCAACATCTTCCGACTCATATTCGCATCCTCTATAAAAAGCCCCTTTCCCCTTTGTGTACTCTTTAGCTTGGCAGTTCTTTATCCTGCCATCATTCTTGCTTAAATAAACCATATTATGTTCCGGTGTAACCAAACAGTCCAATGATTTATTGAAAAAGTGTATCATGTCACCATTATATCGGTAACACTGCCTATCCGTAAACTCTACCCACTCAGGTGTTCTGTTAGTAGGATTCAATGACAATATCAAATCATCATCAAATACATCTTTAAACAGTTTCCACCCTCTGTTTGTAAGCACTTCGCTGTCATCGGAATAACAATTCGGGTGCCAACCAACCCAAGTAAAATCCTTGGGATATTTCCCGGCAAGGGATTCGCATACAGTGCAAGGAAACTCTCTTCCGGAGCGTTTGATTTCATAACCTACCACAAAGTCCATTTGCTTCCAACGCTCATTTTCGGCGGTCCGGTAAGCCATATTGATTTCAGACCGAGCCAACCGGATAGAACGGTATTCACAATCTTTTAGGTGTTCTGCACTTCCGTACTTCTCTTTGTAGTCTTTTTGGAGCGATGGAAAATCAAGGAGGTGTTTGGATATTTGCTTGCTTAGGGCAACGGCACTTGTTCCTTTCTGAATAGCACAGGAGATGGCGGCTTCCAGTTCCTCCTTGTAAACGGTGGACTGTTGCCAGAGTTTAGCCGATACATCAAACCCTCTGTCCCTGCGGTTCTGAAATGCTTTCAAAGCATCAGAATTGGTTTGATAGAGAACTTTGTACTTTTCTTTATCAATAGTGGCGGTATAGGCTTTCAGAACCTTGTCAGCCATCAAATCTTGTACCTCATTGCTATTCTTCCACTCATCAGAAGTACCACGATAGATAACAGACCGAATATCATCTACGAACTGAGCTTGAATGTCCGCAATAGACTTCTTGGTTTGCGGATAGTCAGAAAACTTGAAGACAGTACCACTGTCGGCATCATATTCAGTATTCAATGCAATCTTTGCGGCTTCCAAATTAAGGGTATCGTATATCTGCTCAACAAGGGCAACATATCTGTTTAGCCGGCTGTTGAGTTCCTGATATTTCTTCTTCTGATTTGGAATGTTTGGTTTTGCCATACTATTCTGTTTTTAAGCTATTTTTTGGAGTGGGCAGAAATGGGGGTAAGACAAAAAAGATTGTTCTGTTTTTAAGATTAGTTCACTTTTTTCTTGAACTTGTCACATACGTCACGGTTAAGAAAGCGGCTGGAAGTGAAAAATGGACAACGGCACATGAAGAACTCACCTCTCAAGTTCTTCTCATGCCGGTCATACGAATGCACACAATCCTTGCAATGGTATGAGGATATGTTAGAGGGTATCATCTTTTTTGACATGGCGTTATTCTTCAATTCTATCAGGTGCCGGCATTTCCAGCAGCCTGATAGCCTTAATCGTTTTCCTACCTTCCAAGATAGCTTTGCATAATCTATGGTATCCGTCTGCTATTTGTCCTACTTCATCCAATATAATAGGGTAGTCTAAAGAACAATCACGAACACGTTTGCATTGAAAGATGAAGCTATGAAGCTGACTACACTCAAATGGTTCAACAGTCAGGTCTATATTCCACAATGGCATATCACGTACAGGGTACTCCTTTGCTTTCGCAAAATTATAAAGTGTTTGAGCATTCCATATCTTATTGCCTCTGTGGTATTCACTTTCAGCGAAAGTCATATTATCTATTGGTACTTTCATGCTATTTACTTATTTAGCAAGGTGCGCCAGCGTTACAGACATCCAACGCACCCGTTACACTTTCTACATGTGGCAGATAGGCTATTGAACAATCTCCCAATCATCGGCAAACACATCGCTAATAGACGGAACCCATGAATCAGCACGCCCGGTGTTCTCGTTGTAAATAAGGCATTGACTAGTATAGTCAATGAAACCCTTACCTTTCAGAATAAGGTCTTTTGCTGATTGCGGAAGAGATTGCATCTTGGGGATAATGTCGCTTTCTATATGAGCCGGGATTTGCTTGATAACAAATACCCATTTGTCGTTCCAGCCCTTTCTACGGATAGCGCCACCTTGTTTCAAAACGTCTATAGCATTACCGAAACAGATAGGAGTTTCTTCCTTGACTTCTCGATATGATTCTTCAAACAGTTTTTTGGGTGACCAACTTTCATAGCCATATTCAGTACGAGTGTGATATCCCAGTTTATAAGACTCATTCTTTTCTATTTCACTTTTTACTAAGCCTTTACTGCAAGCTTCACCCAATGTCATAGGTTCTGCATAAATCTGTTTTGTTCCAATATACTTTTTCATATATCTGTAGTAATTTAATTATTCTCCAGGAGTATATGTACCGGTAATAGAGGCAGTGCTGTCATCGGTCAGAGTCGCTGTGCCGGTAATGACTGTACCTTTGATAGTCAAAGCTATTGATTTGATTTTTGCACCGGCATCGCCTTTGTCTCCTTTCGCTCCAGCAGCACCTTGTTCTCCTTTATCTCCTTTGGGCCCAGTTTGTCCCTGTTCACCTTTATCACCTTTGGTGCCAACTACACCTGTATCTCCTTTCTGCCCTTTGAGGTTCTTAAAAGCGAAATTCAGCTTGCCTTCTTTCATTGTTACATCCACAGAAGGTGTACCTACATTCGCATCAACGCTGGCGGTTGCCCCGGTTACGGATGAGCCATTACCACTTGCTTGAGGTAATACAATCATCTTAGCGGCAGTAACAGCGGTAGTACTGACAATGCGAATCATCATCCCGGCAGGCACACAAAGGTCGATTACCCGCTGATAGGGACCGTGAAGTGGAATCGCATCATAGGCACTTGGTTCCATTTCAGGCATGTGCCGGTAGATTTTTAGCGGTTCAACATTTCCGTTGTCTATTTGAATTACACAATTGCCTTCAGAGGCGAAATCTGCGACAAATACGCCTTCTTGTTCTTTAAATACAATATTTTTCATATTTCCCATATTTGTTATTTACTATTCGGCACCTTCAAACAAGTTGTTCATCCTTACCTGTCGGTCCGCTTTGTCTTCTTTTTGAATCTGGTTTAATGTTCCTTTGGGATCATTGGAGTAACCTGCCATTTCGATGGATTCAAGCTGGCTGAATATCGCTTTGCCTCCATTCCCTTTCATACATCTGTTAATCAGCGCGTCCTCATCATTCTGAATAAACGGAGTAATGACATGCTCAACTTCTATATTGTCAATCTCATCAGTCCATGAAGTATTCATCATTTTCAGAAATTCTTTGATGACATTACACTCCCGTTCAAAGAACTCTATCCAGGCACCTGACTCATCCCCGATTTTCAGATGGGCGTCAGACAATATCATTTGTCTGGCATCAAAACCTATGTTACCAAGACTTTTCATGTTTTCGAAAGATAGGTCTGGCATCTGGGCCTGCATGAAGAAAAGCTTGAGCAATGTATCCACATGATATTTCAGAGCTTCTATGGCCTGGGTCCATGAAACATAAGCTATGTCACCGCCATTCTTTAGACGGAACAATCTGCGGGCCTCTCCCTTGTCCTCGTCACCGACAAGTTCGCCTGTCACTTTCAGTAAGGGGGCGGAATTGTAGGCTATCACGTCTGAGTTACGGGAGAGCGTGTATTCAATTTCCTCACGGATATGCTCTAGTCCATGAAAAACAGGAGCGGGGCGGTATGCATAAACTCCGGGAATCTTTTTGAGGATAATCCTTTCGGGATCTGTAACAGCAATCCAGCTGGCTTCCCCCTGTTGTTTCCACTTGTAATGACGGTCAGCGGTATATGTCTCAAAGAAAGTGACCTCCTCATTCTTTATCTTCTTCTTATATTCGAAGGACATGGCGATCATGTCTCCCCACTCGTCAAACAAGGGATATAATCTAACCCCGTCCATCGGCGAGTATGTCTTGCATTTCAGCTTATACTTGCTGTTGAATCCGTATAGTGTGTTGGGTTTCTCTACCACATACCAGATGGTGAAAATTTCACAGGATGCAAAATAGGCATTGCCACGTCTGATGTTTTCGGAATCTATACGGGCATATTTATAGATTGCTTCAATAGCTTTGGTTATCTGCTGGCGTTTTTCATTTTCTTCCGTATTATGGTAGACATGTCTGACGGGAATAGCGAAAGCGAATTCCGTAATACGTTTCACAAGCAGTTTCTCCAGGCCAAGATGAATACGCGAAGCTGGCTCGACTCTTCCATCAGATTTTATTTTGTCTTTACGAGAAAATTTATCAGTTACAATTTTATGTCTGGAAGGATCGTAATCTTTCAGCGACTTGCTCCATTCCGGCACATCTACTGATTTTTCTTTCAAATCACTGATAATGTCAGAAACAGGTCTTGTACTGTCAAGGATTGTGGTAATTTCTTCCATTGTTATACTGTTGTGTGGTGCAGCTTCGCACCGCTTGTTTTTTATTTGGATAGGAATTTATTCACGAAATATACTTGTCCTTTGCCGGTTACTTTGGTCGTGGTCGTAACAAGCATAGTACCATCCGGCTTGTTGATGGTGGTTTGCTTCAGCTCAAAAAGTCCCAATTTCATAGATTTCTGCGTCGGCTGATTGTAGTAGTCACCCTTTTGACAAAGATAACCATTCTCGCGCATCCAGCTAAACAAACGGTTCTGACCGATATTCACCCCATTTTGTTGTAATATTTTAGCCAGTTCAGCAATTAAACAAGAGCGATGTGAAGTTGAGACAGCATCAGCAAAAAGGACTTTAGGAGCATCTTGCTGAATTTTCTGCTTGGCAATTTCTGCTTTTTGTTCGGCTTCAATACGTTTTTGCTTTTCTTCTTTTAAATTGGTGGCAAGCTGAATCAAAAAATCAGGTGAGGTCAAAGCCTTTTCAAGTGTTTCGTTGGTCATGTATGCGCCATGCTTGCGAATTGAAGGCAAAACTTCACTCGTCACCCACTTGCGAAATGGCTTTGCCTTTTCGCTGTCACTGCGAATTATCACATCATATAAACCGCTTTCGGTTATAAATGTAACTTGTTGATTTCTACCTAACGAATCTATGGTGTCCATTTGGCGGACATCATCTTCTTCAAGCCTTGACCTGACATTTCTTGCGTTAGCAATGCCTATAACACCGCACACATCTGCTAAGCAAAAGAAAGGTTCGTTATTCTCACTCATTGCAATTCTTACCTTTCCGAATTGCTCATTCTCAAAAATTTTAATTGTGTTCATAATGTAGTTCCGTACTCCTTCATACGGTGGTTAGTTACACATAATACTGCTCCAAAAAGAAACCGGATAATACAATACGCACTACCCGGTAACGTGAAGGAGCACGTTAGCACCAAATGCTATGTCGCAAATATACATATTTTATTTGAAAAACAAATAAAATAAAACTATTTCAGAGGAATATTGCAAAGGATTTCTTGTGCACATTTTCCTCTCAAATAATCTACGGTGATGGCAGCTATGGATTTTGACTGTACGGTTTTCAGCTCATCATATCTGTTAAAAGTGACATCATTATTTTTAAGAATTTCCAATGCTTTAGTATATCCTTCTTTGGCAGAAGCATTAACAAACTTGTTTATTTTCTTTTTCTGCAATATCGCTTCTATCTTATTGATAGTATCGGCAATATGTTCTTCCTGCGGAATGGGCAACTTCTGTCCTAAGAATATTGCCATACGGTTTAAATCTTGCTGTTTCATAATTCCTGTATTTCAATTTATGCAACTTACAACATATTTCGTAGAATATCCTCATCACTGACAGCCAAGTAATCCCACGGAAAGAATGTATTGGCGAGGGAATCGAACCAGTCAGGAGAACGTTTGATACGTTTTTTAATCTCCTCTTTCTTTTCTATGATGATACTGCCATTACTCATAAATCCCCAATGTGTTTCCGTTGCTTCTTCCATAAGTTTATCACAGGGTGGGAGAGCGGCACCAAACCCATTTTTGGGATTAAGCCAGTCACGTACCGCCCAAAACAGATAAGCCCTCATGTTGGCGAAGGTGTATTCGCCTGTTATATCATGCAGCCCACGTGCGCTCTCGGAGAACTTACAAGAATACACATTTTGGTACCCAAGTTCCTGCAACCGAGATAACACACCTGCTCCTTCGCCGATAGTATCAATAAATGCTTTCGTACCCTTCTTGTCAAGATATCTGGTTATCATTCCGGCTACGTGCATGTGGTCTGCCGTTCCAGCAGACTGGTGCGCTTCAAACTCACTGACATAGTTGCCATATCTTAGACACAGCACACTGTCATCACGTCCCATGCCGGCAACATCGACACCAAGCTTGCAGCTTTTCTTTGGAACAAAATCATTTTCTTGCAGTTTCCTCCAATTCTCGTTGGCGATTTCAATCCATTCGTAGGGGATAAGCACATCTTCCGCCACTTTAGGGAACATACCGAGCACTTTCACACGGAACAAGTCATTCGGCCGATATAGACCGTCTTCCCATTTGAAGTCCCCTTCACCTTCGTTGAAGTCAGCTTGCTGGATAGGTGAGCACCAGTTTTCCACTTTGTCTTTCACCCATTCATAATCAACTTGACCAGGAATAACTATTTTCTTGCTTACAACATTCTCAGCATTAAGGGAACTTAACCTGAATTTGGCAAAACGGTCAGACTTCATGGCACGTGCAGCATATCCTGTGGTCACGTTAGGGTTGAACACTATTAGCAAACGGGAATTTCCCTGCAAATTACCTTCGATGGCATTGTAGATAACTTCTGATATACCGGAGGCTTCCGTAACAACAAACAATGTGTTTACGGCATGGAATCCAGACCATGCTTCCATATTGTCGTCAGAACTCTTGAACCCCGTTAGAAACCATTCTTCGTAGTTGGTTCTGATTCCTGAAGACAATAAACGTCCAGGCAGGAAACCAGCATTCCGGAATAGCCTGGAAACTTCCGGTATCATAATATCTTTTACTTGGCGACCGGACGGAGCTGTCATTGCAATTTTGGTATTCTTTACCAATCTTCCGTTAACCCAGCGTGGAGTAAGATACATAAAGCACATAGCGGCACAAGCGGCACAGAAATCCTTGCCACGGGCAGTTCCGGAGGCTACAGCGGTCATTCGGTTGTATTGAACCGAGTGAATAATATCCTGTTGTTCTTTATCCAAACGCGCTTTCAGCACATCGGAACAGAACTTGCACCAATCGTCTCTCCACGCCTGCATATACAAGGCTGCCTTATCGCTCAGATCCATTATTCTTCTATTTTGTCCGGCAATTCTTTTATCAAACTTTCGAATGGATTGACATTGACATCCTGTTCGACACGCTCAACATAACCACGTTTTTTCCCTTTTGTTTTCAAATAAAAGATAATCGCAGTTAAATCATCATTATTGATTGCGGAAAGCAATTTAGATTCGACTACATCAATGGTTTCTTCTTCTACTTCCTCAGCACGTTCCTTGAACTTAAGGTCACTGTCCCGCCATTTGTAATAACAGGCTCTCGTTATACCTACTTTCTGGCAGGCATACGAAACAATTCCATGACTTTCACGGAAATGTTTCAAAAACAATTCTTGTCTTTCCTTCTTTCCCATAATTTTATAACTTTACATGCCGATACGTCTTCGGCTTTTCACCAAAGACGCATCGGATATACACTAGTTATCAATTAAAACATTCAATCAAACAAGGACTGCTGTACGCATCCGTCCTCAATCTCTTTCATTTTTTTCTCATCCGGTCTCGGAGTTATATGATCCTTGTCATAGAATCCGTTCTTCTCCAGATAGAAAAATCTGTCCCAACCACATTGGTCGTATTCACCTTCTTTGTAAGGGGTTAATGCGGATTGTTCGGCAATGATAAATTCTTTTTTGGTCTTTCCTCTTTGCTTCCCTTTATGGGTATGGCAGTCAAATACATAATCAGGTATTGACATGTATCTGTTGTCATAGTCTTTCAAACATGTGACAGGATAAGGGAAATCATTTGCATAGAAACCGCAATATCCGTATTTTACAACTTTCAGAAGTACGGTAACAGCCTTTGCTACGAAAATGGATGATTTAGGTGAACTACCGGGTTGCATATCGTCTGCTTTCTTCAATGCGACAATTTCAGTGGTAACAGCCTGATAGTTGAGATTACCTGCTATCATAATAAGCCGTTTCCAAAGGAACTCCCGATACCTTACCATTAACTCATTGGCCAGATAACCGGCTCTGATATCGTCTTTGCCGATTATGGCACGTTCCAATAATCCGGCAACTAAAAACATGTCATGCCCGTTTTTGGTGTAACATCCGGCATTACTTCCGACATATTCATCCTTTGGCAATTCTATCCTGTCTCTTGAATTAAGCAGGTTACAGGCGAAATAATCAGCATCACGATTCTTTCTTGTGGCAAGAAGAATGCCGAGAGCCTTTTCAATGAATAGAGGTGATTTGTCCTGCCAGCTTTGTGCGTCATCAGCCTGTTTGAGTGCTACAATCTTATTCGTAACAAGGTCATAACAATCCTCTGCTGAAACACAGAGTAATCGCTTCCACAGATATTTTCTAAATCGTGGTGCCAACTCGTTAGCAGCATAGCAGGCATAGTCTTTGTTGCTCCTGCGTATTGCCTTCTGAATGAGGGATGAAACCTCAAACATATTGTGACCGTTTTTTGTGTATAGTGCATTTGCCATATCTCAATCTATTATGCGATTTCAAATTTTGAATTTGGATTCAATTTAATCAATCTTGCTATCATTTCCTCTGCCGTTTTTTCAGTTCCACAAAACTGATGAAATGTAGGGCGAGCAGATTTCGTTCCATCTTTCTTTATTCTGTAAATAAATGCACCTTTTGGCAAACCTTTTGAATTAATGTACTTTGTTGCTTTCATTGTCTATCTCTTATTTTAAATTATTACTTTGCTTTTCTTTTATAATGCTAAGATACTGATTTATAGTGAGATATTAAAATTTAAATATCTGATTAACAATGAGTTAAACAATGATTAACGGCTTATATATCATCAATGCAAATACATTTGGGTTTATGTGTTATAAAGTCATTGGCAACATTACAACCATAAGCTCCAACATTAGAAATAAGAATCTTATTACCAATATTAGTTGGACCGGAATAATCACGATGGATAATATCATTCTCAATACAGGTACATCCGTAAATGGTAGCGTGTTCGACGTAATCACTATCGTTTGAAAGCACATTGCAAGGTGGATTTTTCGTATGGCAGACAAAACCGACATCATCACGCTTGCAATCCACAACGAGCATTGTTTTTCCTCTGATAACTTTCTTGCCGATAATGGTTGCAAGTAGAGACATGGAAGTGGAAACTATCGGTGTGCCATTCTCGGTGACAAGCTGCACTTCTCCATCAGGGAACTCTCTTGCAAAGACTTCACCAATAGTTTTGGCATACTCCTCATACAATGGTATATATTCTCCATATTGAGCTTTTAAACTGTCATCCATGCGACCGAACATGTTGCCGCCAATATCAACTATATTGGCTCCAAGTTCTTTTGCATATCGAGCCATCATTTCGGCACGCTTCTTGAAATACGACAGTCCACGAGCATAAGAAATATGACAATGAACACATTTGACTTTTATCAATCCTCTTCGTTGTAGTTCTATGATTTCTTGATAACTTTTGCTATCAACATCAATTCCAAATCTTGAAACTATGCCATTCCCAATATCAAAATTTAGACGCACTCCAATTGCAAGCGGTGAGGTGTATATTCCGATAAGTGAACCAAGCTCACCTACATTATCAACGTTCACTATTCCACCATGATTAGCACATCGTATCTTATTGCCCAAATCAGGGATAACCCCATTGTATATAATCCGGCTGTCATCAAATCCATAGTTCCGTGCAAGCTGATACTCTTTGGGAGAAACAACTTCTGCATATCCACCGACTTCTTTTACCACATTGATGAATTCTTTGCAGTAATTCGTCTTGAAACTGTACCCGATATTATAGTTTGGGTAGTATTTTCTGAAAGCGGCTACAAAATCGGTGATATTCCGTTTGAAGTCATTTTTGTCTGCAATGTATAGAGGTGTTTTCAAATCATCGCTTGACATTAATCTTTGCTGTATTTTTTCTAAAGTCAAATTCATAATACTTTCCCCATTTATTTTTCATTGCACATCTATATTCGTAGTTCTTTCTGGAATCAATGGTGGTTCCTCCTTCATTGGAAGCTTGGATACCGTAGCTGTGAAAATATTTAGGCAGGAGTACAACTCTGTTCATAAGCAGTTCCTGTAACATCATATCAACATCGGATATCGCCGGGTCTTTCAGATCATATCTGGCCTTGAGTGCTTTCTTGTTTATCCATCTTACATGACCGGGCATTCCCTTAAAACAAAATTCCTTGTCATACACATACAAAGCCATTTGTGGATTATCAAAAGCAAGCCCAAGATTTAAATCGTAAAGTAGCTGGCCGATACGGAGTATTTCATCACATGTGCGTTCTTTCCAGTCAGGGTAGTTTTCTGCTGTGATGGCAGTATAATTGTCAAGTCGATAACAGAAACGCTTTATATCATCATCGGCAACAAATATCACATCCTCCGGTGTGTTTTCAATTATCCAATATAGCGTTGACATGAAACTATGTACCTTGCCGCCACATTCAAGCGTGGCATCCTTAGGAATGACAAGCATATCATCTATGCCGGCATTTCTATAAGCATCAGCTTCTTCTTCCCTAACGACATAAGTACAGTATTCAAGGCAATTCTTAGTCATTATTTTATGAGGTCGCTGATATGACATGACGTATATGTTAAACGTAATACCGGGTGTCATAGAACTTTTTCATCTTTAATCCATAATTTAGTTCATATGTGGATGGTATTTCATAACCAAGTAATTGTTTGCATCGCAAATAAACCATATTGCAACCTGCATGACGTACAAACGGGAGAGAGGCATTGATACGCGGGTTTATTTCAAGCAGTACCACCTTGCCGCCTTTCTTCAGAATGAAGTCAAAAGCCACATTACCATCAAGTTCAAGTTCTCTCACAATCTTGCTGACAATATCATACGCCATGTCGTTGGACTGGATTTCTCCATACATAATGGAGCCGAAAGCCATCATGTAGCCGACATAACCGCAGATATGAGTAACTACTCCTTTGTCTGCAAGCGCACTAACGGTGTAATCCAGTCCTTCGATTCTCTGCTGAAGGATAACCTTATTTTTACCATTGTCAACGATGGATTTCAAATCAAGCAAGGATATGTATCTGTTTTCTCCGAACTTGTTGAATAGAGAGGTGTCATTGCACTTCTTGTCATCCACAACGGCGAAGCCTTTACCGCCGCACAGACTGTCCACTTTACAACAGATAGAGCTGTTTTTGTACTTGAACATAGAGGCGAAAGCATCCACATCGGAAACACTCTCAGGAATGATCTGTTTGGGCATTAAGCCGGCATAACAACTATAAAGAGCAATCTTATTGTTGGCAACCAGAAGACTGTCAATAGAAGAAACAGATACAAGAATACCGTTTTGCTCAAACTTATCTTTAGCGCGAGCCATTATTTCCAACTCCAATGTCGCTGTAGGCATGATGATTGAAACATCATATTCCTTGCATAAGGATATGAGTGTTTCAACATAATTTGGAGCGGAAACGGGCGGAACCACAAAATTACCGTCTGACAGTTCAGCAGGCGGGAGGTTGGCCGCAACAGAATTTGCGACATACACTTTTATATCAACTCCGTCTTCATTGTTTTTCAAACAATCTATCACTTCCTTTACGTGGATGGAGCAGCACGTAAGCAGTACATTGAAATTTTTCATTGTTCTTTTTCTTTTTTAGGCATAATCTGGGCTTTTATATCATCGTACCATACGGCACGTGCTTTAATCTTACGCTCTCTGGTGGCGTTTCTGGATACAAGAACTTTCTTGTCGTCAATTCCAAGAGCACGGGTCAGATTCAGATGGTCTATCTCGTTACGACATACAATCATCACATAATCGTATTTTTCATAACGTATCAGTTCCATATCCTTGATCTTTGTTTCTTTGACATTCAGATTTTCAAGGTCAAGGCTCAAATCGATTTTCAAGTCTGCGGTCCATTCAGCCAGCTTGTCCATATCCCATTCGCCGGCATGTGTGTTCGCTTTGATATTAATAGCCTTTAATTCTGATTCACTGTAACCAATAAGGCGTTTGCACAAAACTTGAGTGTCAGGATTCTCCATAAGAATGGAAACACGTTGGTGTCCGGATATGATATTGTTGTGTTCGTCAATGACGATAATGCCGAAATCGCCAAGGTTGTCAAGTGACTCCTTCAGCTTCTCCTTGGCCTTCTTCTTTAATGGTTTACGGGGATTCCCAAACTCTGTCTTAAGTTCGGACACAGGCAGTTCTATAATTTCTATTCTTTTATCCATTGCTCTTTTTTTATAGTGAATATATGTACGTTAGGCCTGACAGAGGAAGTACCGATATCATTAAATCCGAGTTTCAAGGCATTCTTCCATGCAGCGGTATTACAGGGATTGATATATTGGTAAACCCCATTCATTTTAGCGATGCGGAAAGCATATTCAAGGATAAGCCGGTTACATTCATAGCCTATGCCTTTACCCCAAAAGGCTTTGTTAAGGATATGAGTGTGAAGTTCTCCAAATCTGTATGCTGATTCATCTATTCTATCTATGAAAACATTGCCGACATATATGCCGTCTGCTAGAACAGCAAAGCGTATACACTCATCACTTTCTGACTGTTCTCTATAAAAGTTGTTTTCTGATTCAAGGGATAGGGGAGAGTAGGGGCTTTCGCAAATAGCGTACTTCCATATATCCTTATCCTTACGCATCCTCCAGCTATGTTCTGCGTCGGATATTCTTTGAGGCCTTATTGTTACTTCCATATTTTCCAGGTTATGTACAACTTCATACATTTTCTGCGTAAATGCCTGCCGGGCATATTCCCGACAGGCTTAAACACAAACTCAATCATTTTTCAAGCTACTCGCAAGAGCACTCATGCAATTTTTCGGCTTCTTTCAGTCGTGTCAGATGGCAATTTCCATCACCCCGTAAATTACATAAGCCTTTTTGTCCTTGTTTTCGCTTGACTACTACTAAGGGTTGCGAGAACTCAAGGATTCGAACCTTGTTCTTCGGATTTTCAGTCCGACGCATAGACCAACTTTGCTAAATTCCCTTGTTAGCTAATTGAAGGAAGCAAGACTTGAACTTGCAATCGGATGATATTCCACGCTGTCAGACTGTTTACGTCCATCCTTTTTCACCGCTGACAGGCGGCTACTTAACAATCCCATTTCTGTCATTCCTTCAATTTAGCTGTTTTCTCTTATTTCTGCCTCAAAAATACAATATTTTATTTGTATTTCAAATAAAACTGGGCAAAAATACTATTTTTCTACTCTCAAGGTCTCAACCTTCCAACATTTCATCATATGGTCTGTATCTATTCCTATATTGAAGCGTTTACCTATATAGTTTTCGTGCGCTTCTTGTTCCGGGAGGTTAATGGGGGTAACGAACCAGTCTTCATTGCCATGCTCGTCTTTCAGATAGACTTTTACTATCGTTTTCATAATTCCTCAAATTTTCCAAGTTCACATTCTATAATATCAACTTCACTTTCATTGGTATATAAACCATTTTCTTTGGCAGCATCAATAGCAGCATTTTCATAAAGAAATACACCGAAACACACTTTACTTGATTTTGTTTTCCAAATATCAGTTTGAAACAAAACGTATACTTTATTCTTCATCTCCCCACAACTTTAGTGCAAGTTCATAATTCTTCTGTGCCTCATTTACGGCTTTCTTGGCATAAGTAAGAGTGTAGGCGTGTTCTCGTGGGTATTTGCCGGACTTCACACCTTCATGGAATTCTTTAGCTTGTTCCAGCTTATGTTCATAGAAATCGATACTTTCAGGCATTGAAAGATTGATCGTTTCAGCACGTTTTTCCCAATACTTGGCTACTCTTTCATGTTCGGCAGCCTTGTCGCTGAATTCAACACTTTTGCCCATATTATTCCAGGAATCTTCTATCATCTTTCGGTGCCGCTTTTCACTATGATGTCCGACTTTGATTGGTTCGCCTAAGGAAAGGAAATCTCTATTTTTGTTCGAGCGATTGAAATACTCATTACTCTTTTGTGCAGCCGATGACGCCCAATCATGCCTGCGTTCCGCTCTTTGCCTTGCCCATTCTTGTACATTGAAACCATCTGCTCTGACGATGGAATAGTAATAAAAGCCATCTTTCTCGAAAATCAGATTAAAAACGATGTTTTCATTTTCTTTGCCGTACTTGGTTGTAACCTCAATAACTTCTCCTTTTTCGTGCTTTTCATCGCACTTTGCCAAAAATACATTTGGACAGAATTTATGATAAGTATTCATAGCTCTATGATTTATCCATTATACATTGCAGATATCTCTTCTGCTTTCAATTCTTTGGCAAGCTCTCCATTCTTGTAGAAGCGTACAGCAACAACTCTCACCGTTTCTGACAAGAACCGACCACAATCATTGGTTAACTTCACTTTTAGCTTGCTTGCCCTGGCTAAACTTTTTGTACGCTTCTTTATTGTGTTTTTGAATCCGAAAACATAATCTTCGGTATCAATCTCAAATGAATATGTAGTGGAATACATCACTCTTTGAAGTTCTTTTGTTAGTTCTGTTACTTTGCTCATTTGCTCTCTTTTATTATTAGTCGTTATTATTTCCAAGAAGTTCTTGTAAAGCAGACTTATATCCGTCCAACGCCTGTTGTGTATATCCCAATCTGAATTTTTTATCTGCTGAAAGAGAGTCGTTGTTCAATCCTTTTTCAATAGCTTCAATGTTTGCTTTGTAGTATCTGATAAGTTCTTCTGTTTTCATTGCTCTTGACTTTTACTTGTTATTAATAGGTGTTATTTTGATATTGTAAAGATACAAATAAATAATTGATTTACAATGGTTTATATCTTTTGTTTTCATCGTAAAATACTGAAAGACAAAGATTTAACTTTTACTTGCAGAAACGAAAAAGGCAGAACGGACTTCTCCATTCTGCCTTAATGCAAACCAATGTTCTATGAATATAAAATTAACTTCAAACAAATGTAGGCGTAAACTCGATACCCAACGCACGCGCAATGCGGAAAAAACTTGATAACTGGATATCTACTTCCCCTTTTTCCACACGGGCGATATAACTTTGCTCCTTACCAATTTTCTGCGCCAATTGCTTCTGGGTCAATTTTAGCTCCTTGCGGCGTTCACGAAGTATATCGCCATAATACCATGCCATTGCATTTTCATTGAATTTCTCGCGGGTAGCTGTACCATGTTCCCCGTACTTTTCATCAAGCAACTGGTTGGTTGTCTTGAGCTTTGCCAATTTCTTTTCATCTAACTTCATAACGATAAACTAAACATTTGAAAGTATTTTATGCGCTTTCTCGTATATTTTTTTTATCTTTATGGTTGAAATAAATCACGCCGACAATGGCTATGACCGATACAAGCCCGAACATAATCAATGCTCCCATTTTATCATCCTTTCTTTTTGTCATTGACAAGCCAAAGACCTGCCAATAGTGTGATTACTATTGCCAACGAACCTCCAAGATATATTATCCATTTTTCCTGCACATCCCCGAAGATGGATGTCAACACAACTGCGGTGGTTATATACTTGGCTATATCCATCAGCCATTTTCCTAATTCTTTTCTCATGATGCAAATATAACTAATTAGTTATAATATAACAAGCTTTACGCCCTATTTTACACTAAACTTTTTCATTGCTCAAATACTTTTCTGTGATTATTTCAACCGATTTGCTTATCATGGAATCTGTGTCGATTCCTATCTGTTGGTAGAAGTTCTCATTTCCGGCAAGACTTTCACTTGCAATTTGCAGTGTTCTGCGTTCTTCTTTGGTGAATCCGATGCGGAAGGTGCGGAAGATGGATAACGCTTCTTTCAGGCACCCGGACTCGAATAAATTGATTGCTTTTTCTGTTTTTGTTCTCATATCCTGATATTTAGATGTGAATGTATAATATATTTGATATCAAAATGTTATAAATTAAATTACCATCATAAACAACTAATAGATCCCTAAAACAGCCTTATACAATTCAAAATTCTTGTTTTCAACATATTCATCGGAAGCATAGCGTTTAGCTCTGGCATACCACTTATGGAAGCAATCAGAACAATACCAGCAATTAAGGACTGCGATGTAGAATCCATCTTGGCAATTACTGGAACCACAGCTGTCGCAAATTCCGACACATCCATATTCACTGAGCGCGCATATCATTTCGCCACGAGTGGCTTGTATGATCTTGAATCCTTTCTTGTTTTCGTAAACTTTTGCCATCTTTAGTTACTTTGGTTCCCATTACATTAATCTCCTGTCTTCACTTACACTTTCGGCATGAATCCCTTTTTGAATTTCAATATTTCGACCGACATTTATTCCTTCCTTAGCACATAGCCTATCAATTTTGGCTTGTGATTCTCGTGCATTGCCAATCTTCTCATTTTTGAGAAATTCATCTATTTCTGCTTTTGAAGCGACTACCAATGCAGTTACATTGCTTGTTTCTTCCAAACCTTGCTTCATGGAAGCAAATTTATCGCCCAAACCAATGACGCAGCCATACAGAAAGGATTTCATATACATAGCAAGCGTTTTAGGCGTAATTCCATATTTACGAATACATTCATACTTGTAGTTTGGATATTTCCTTTTCCCGATAATAACAAATTGATGCGCCAAGAATGAAATCAGATACAACACTACTTCTACATTCTTCTTGCGACCAATGATCTGAAATTCACTCCTTACCATACGGTAATTCTTGGGCCTGCTTACAATAAGGCTTCGGCACATATTATATTCGCATACCGTTGATACAAGAAAATCATACCAAACACCGTTGCTCATTTCAACCTTGTAAGGTATCTCTTCTGCTATTACCGGGTTCTCCAGTTTCTCCTGCTCTGGTATATCTTCTTCTGACAGGTTGTATTCCATCAGCAGACGGGCGATACCTGCTGCTGCCGCATGTGCTTCGCCTTCATTGCCTAACGCTTTAGCTGATTCTTTTAGGTTCATCAGCTTACGAAGCTTCTCTAAAATTTTGTCTCTTTTCGTTTCCATTGTAGTTCACCCTCTAATAATCACATATCTTCCGGCAGCTATTTCACTTCTATACTCGACAGAATAGCCTTTGTCTATAAATGCTCTTATGACATTATCGTGCGCCAACTCCGAAATTTGGTGTCTGTCTTTAGCGTCACTTCCAGTATTTTTTGCCCAACAATGAGGCCAGTTATTTCCCCATCCTACGCCATAATGAAAGTAAACACATTCACCTTTCTCTTTGATTTCCGAGAGGATGAAAGATGCAAGTGCGTCTTCCTCGGATTTTCTTCTATTTGATTTTGGTATTTCTATTGTCAACATACTGATTTATTTTTAGCGTCCAACCATTTGTCCCGTCTTTCTCTACACGCCTCTAAGGTAGGCGCACAACAAGCAAAGAGTTCACCACTTTCAGTACGGTAATCGTACTGGTACATTCTCACTCTTTTACCTCTCAACCTGGTGTTGTAGGTAGTGTAATTCTCTTTGCCGGGCTGGCATACGCTGCAACCGTTTACATTTATTGAGTTCATAATTCAAGTAATTGTTTCGTTTTATCCACGTCTACAAAACTCGTCCACCCTGCTTTATGCAGCTTTATAGCTGCCTCTCTGATTGTGATTTTGCCACTCTTGACACTTTCTTTCAAAGATTCTAATACATTCTTCATTCTTAATTCATTTTTACGTTCAATCTTTCTTCACTCGTATAAGCCACTACAAGCCCTGTTTCATCATGCTGTATGGTGATGTACTTTTCACCCCTCTCTATAGTAGAGAAGTCATAAGGGGTTACCATCTTACCCAATACCTTGCCCAGTTGCTTCATCAGTGGGGCTTCAGGGCTGATAACTAAAACTAAATCTGCTTTCATAATCGTGTATATTGTGGTAGCCATAAGGCTACCGGATTAGAACTCAACCAATATCAATCTTTCTAAAGAACCTGATGCTTTCACCCACATATGATTATGTCCGAAACCATAATCGAAAAACAGTTTAAAATAAGGGTGTCTTACTATTAAAGAGCTCATACAGCCTCTTAACTCGTCTTCTGACATACAAGAAGTTATTTCATTGATAATTTGAACGAAAAGGTGTAAAACTTCTGGTTCATTATTCAATAACGGTTTTTCTATAACTGCTTTTAAAAATATATTTTCTTTCATATTCTTCTATATTGCGCAGGGCTTTCGCCCTGCCGATTTATGTTAATGCGTTTTATCCTCATGTAATAACTCGCAGTAAACTGGTGTTGTGGCATCTGTGTGCTTATTGGCTATAAGAACCTCATTACTATCCCAGTTAATATATACCTGTGTAGCAAATGCACCGAAAAACTGAATTTCTTTCGTGCCAAACAATACCACCGCGTCATCATTTACATTTGCAAGTGCTGCAATTAATTCTTTCTTGGTCATATTCTTTTTTGTTGCGCAGGGCTTTCGCCCTGCTGGTTATTATGCTATCTTTAGCTCTTTAAGTCTCATATCTACCAATGATTTCAGCTTGCGAGTATCAAATAGTGGACTTCTATACCCATCTTTGATAAGCTGTATCATTTCTTTATAACCAACCTTACATACAACCTCTGTCTTCATGCTGTTATCATAAATAGCAGAATTGCAAGCGGTTATTGTGAATGCCATTGTTTTGTAACCTTTATCCTTCTTCATGATAGATGCAAACAAATACATATATACAGCATTTTTCATGCTATTCAAGGCATCTTCTTGACTGGCATTTACCTTTCTACCACCTAAAAAGTCACCACATTCAATTTTTTGACCTTTTTTGATAATAGACAATGTACTGATGTACATTTTAATATCTGTTGCTTTCATATCTTCTATGTTTTAATTGTTAGTAATATTGGTTTCTTTTATATAGCTAAGATACTGATTATTAGCGATGTGTACAAATATAACCATCTGATTAACAGTGAGTTAAACTTGATTTAACTTAAAGTTGGATATTGACATGTTCATTTCAGTCGCGCTTTGTATGAATACCGTCCAATGATATGTGCAATGCTTTTTCATATATCGACTTATCCCAATTAGAAAATAATCGTTAACTTTGTTCATACTTTTAAAATTATAGGTGCATGAAAAAAATTGTGACTTTATTTGCAACCGTGCTTCTGTTATATGGTTGTGGAAGTGTTCCTTTGACAGGCAGGAAACAGATGCTGCTTGTATCCGACTCCGAAGTGCTTTCATCAAGTCTGACCCAGTATTCGGAATATATCAAGTCGGCACCGATATCAAGTAACGCGACAAAGAAAGCGATGGTGACACGTGTCGGAAAGAAAATAGCCGCTGCCACGGAACAATACTTGGAAAATAATGGAATGTCCGGTGAGGTGAGGAACTTCTCATGGGAATTCAATCTGGTTAAGGATAATCAGGTGAACGCTTTCTGTATGCCGGGAGGCAAAATCGTTGTGTATGAGGGACTGATGAATCTGGTTTCCTCTGATGACGAACTGGCTGTAGTTATCGGACATGAAGTGGCGCACGCTGTGGCCAAGCATAGCAATGAGCGTATGAGTCAGCAGCTGGTTGCACAATACGGAGCGAAAATTTTGGGGGAGGCTCTCAGTGGAAAGTCCGCCGCCATACAGAAAGCCGGGAATATAGTCTATGGTCTTGGAGCACAATACGGTGTGATGCTTCCATTCTCACGCAAACATGAAACCGAGGCTGACTATATGGGGCTTATTCTTATGACGATGGCTGGTTATAATCCGAATGTGGCCGTCACATTCTGGCAGAAGATGTCGGCGGGCGGATCGGGTTCAGTGCCAGAGATCATGAGTACGCATCCGAGTGACGCAACACGTATTAGTGACATAAGGAAACATTTGCCGGAGATGAAGAAATATAAGTAAGCTTTAGAAAGTTACTGTAAAGTATTTGAAAAAACTTTAGAGAATGGTACAAAAAGGCGTGAAACCAAATGGAATCACGCCTAAATTATAATAAAACTCTTAAAAAGGTGTACATAATTACCAATCCTTAATTCTCTAACATCAATCATAATAACGCTGCAATCTTACGCACCTTATTAATTCTCTCCATAAACCTGTTGTCTTTTTTTGCCATTTGCAAATTATAAGATGTTTGCATTTTGAGCAAAGGTTCCGCATCTAAATCTAACGCGGCTTCTAGGAGCATAGCATATTTTGTATTTAGTGAACGCTTTGCATTCAGAATTTCATTTAATACAGTATAAGACACACCCATCTCTTTAGCAAGTTTCTTTTGAGAAATACCCCTAAATTCAATTTCATCTTTTAATACTTCTCCCGGGTGTGTCGGTTCAAAAGGAATTAAGTTATTAGCTATCATTTTAGGGTCTACGCCATCTATTTTAATCATAACTTTCTATTTATAATGGTTAGACAATTCAATTATATTACAGATGGTAGTCACTACTTCACCTTGCACCTCTGTGGTTGTAAATTCAATACGATATTGATTGTTTACTCTAACAGAGCAAAAGTCCTTTTTGTCCCCTGATAATTTTTCAAAACTCAGCCCATTGTATTTACAAAGTGAAGTTACATCAGGGACACTGATTATTATATCTATACAACGTTTATATCTACGTACGATATCAGGTTGAAAACGATGCTTTTTATCATTCGCCTTTCCAAACTCATACAATTCTTTCAGATACTCTTTATCAAACGTTACTACCATCTCATTTGTTTCTTTAATGCAAAGATAGCATTTTAATTTTATTCATTCGCATTTTTGCGAATAATTTTCACCTAAAAAATTAGCGACAACTCCAAAGAATCACCACTAACTATTCTATTTTTCTTATCACAAAATTGTGAACTACCGCTAAAGTAAAGATTTAGGGGGCTTCAAATACGATTTTCAATAAGCCAAGAATGCTGGAAAGTCACGCAAATTTGGCATAAAGTCTGATTGGGAGCTTTCATAGAGCTATATTTCCCATTAAGTGCATTTCTTTTTAAGTATTTCAACACATTCTTTATCCCATCATCGAAACCCTGTTTATAGCCTTTAGTATATTCCCCTATAGTATATACCGCCATTGACAGAAAAAATAGAAGGATACCTACAGGCTTATACCAACCGGGCAACGAGATGGAAAACGGTTTAAATGTAATTGTTAGATCGCCAACCCATAATAGGGCGATAATAAATATAATTGTAAATAATATTGTTTTCATAATCATATAAGTTTTAATGCTTCCTGTAATCCTGCTTCAAGTGCTTCCTCGTAGGTATTATAACGGATAATAGGTCTGTCAGACAATCCTATCAAGTCATGTCTCGGAATTGTCAGTATATCATACGTCCAATAGTTTTCATACATATAGGATATTTCGATATGCAGGTTCTTAGTTTTACGAAGCCACTTTTGTGCAACGGATTGAGTAGGATGGGAACATACTTTTATTGGTAACTCGCTATTTGTTCTATTAGTACCATATTGTCTACCATCTTCAATATTCATAGCAATCATACATGGTTCATTAAACCCTTTCTCTTTCAGCAACTTCGCTGTTTCTAATGTTACAAGTTCTTCGGTCATAGTGTTCCTCCTTTGTTTTAAAGTGTTCAATCAGTTCGTCTACGGTAGCCTTGTGAACGGTATCTATATTAACATCAATATCATTGTAAACCCAATAGGAAGAGAACTTTATTGCAGGACACAGAATCCATTTATTCCCATCCGTAAACCATTGGTACTTGTCCGTATCATCCCTTAATGCAGCGATAGCCAGAAAAAGTTCTTCATTCGTTCCGCAATCAATAAGACCATCTATTTCTTTAAGACCATTTGTATCATAATCGTCCAATGAATAAACCGAATTAATTCCAAATACACAAGTAAATAGATTATGCCAACCTAAATATGGATTACAATAATAGCCAAGTTCTTTTAATATATTTCTAATATTAGCAGTATTTTTGCATATAAAGCACGGTGTTGTAAATCCCATAATTATTCCTCCTTATCTATCTTAATATCCGTTACTTTTCCACGATTAATAAAACGTTCATCAGAGTTATAATATCCAGCAATTACTGTACACAAGGAACGATCTGTTCTACATTGTTCTTGTAGACTACAATTGTCACATGGTGCACTATTCCGCATTGATACTAATTCATGCAGTACTCCGTCAATTATTATTCCGTTATTTACTTCCATAATTAATCTCCTTTCCACCTACCCTAGCAGCATATACATTGCTACTAGGCATAGGTAATAAATTGTTGTTTTACTCATTTCTAATTTATTTTTGAATTAAAAGGCACGCCTCCGAAGAAATCCAAACTGTCACATTTAAAACTTTATCATAGAAAATGGAGAACGTACCCAGATTATTACTATTTTTGCTTCGCCACATTTAAAACTTATTATTATGAAAATTAGCGAAATCATTAGTGCTATGTCTACTGCTATTATTCCGATAGTAGCAAAAGGCACACCAGAAAGCATGATTTTTGCAGCTGGGGTGCAACCATTATTATCGACAGCTATTGATTCTATTCTTCTTGACATATTCCAAAAAGGTGTCACAAAGAAAGAAACAATAAGGTTAGGTATATCTTACATGTCAGCTGTAAATCAGGTTAATGAAAATATGAAGAATAACATTCCATTTAGGCAAGATGATATGTTTGTCTCTTCTAATATGAATTATTCAGATGCTAGCGATGTGATAGAAGCTACCATAAATAGTATCATGCTTGATTCGGAACATAAAAAATCTGAATTTTATGGTTATTTTATTGCTAATTTAGGATTCTCTCCAGAAGTAGATTACACAAATGCTCTTTATATACAAAATATTATTAAGCAACTATCTTTCAATCAACTATGTATTATTAGGTACTTTCAAAGTTGCGCTATTTTAGATTTGTCTAACTGTACCAAATACATTGAGAATTCAGGAGATATAAAATCAATGGAAATATATTTTGGAATTAAAGAGCTCATTCGTCTTAATCTACTCAAAAGGCATCCTCCTTATACCCTAGGAGTTGACATGCAGAACCATTCATTAAATGTTAACGGACAATTAATTTGTAAGATGTTGAGTTTGCATAAAATTGATATTGATAGCATAAACGCAGTTGATAATATTTTCAAAAAAATGGGTGTAAAAAAACTTTAGATTATATCCAAATATTCTAGGATACTATTTTCTGTACAGGAGAATACAGTCCCATCCGGTGGACTAACAATATATTCTTCTGGATAAACTTTATCTTCATTTCAGTTCCGTTATACGTTAATTGGTAGTTTCATAAAACACATCCATATTGTTTTGCTCTGCCTTCCGGTGGTATGCCCAAATAAAGGTTTGAACGGGATAACAGACAAAACTTCCGCAGCTTTTATCTCACTCTCATTCCATTTGAATACAAGAGTACCGTAAGGCTTCAAGACGCGCATACACTCAGTAAATCCATCGTGTATGAGTGACTGCCAGTCTTTCGGCAGTTTTCCGTACTTTTTAGCCATCCATGAGGTTGCACCAAGTGTTTTCAGGTGCGGTGGGTCGAACACCACCATGTAGAAAGAATTGTCTTCAAATGGAAGGTTGGTGAAATCAGCTATTACATCCGGCTTTATTTCTATGATTCTTGTCTTACCCCTATCCTTGGCTGTTACTATCTCCGATCTCTTATCAACGAACAAGGCAAAAGGATTATGTTTGTCAAACCAAAACATCCTACTGCCACAACAGGCATCTAATATTATTTTTGTTTCACTCATTTCTAATTTTTTTGAGAGTTATTCTTCTTTCAGTATGCTATCAATCAAGCCGTCTATTTCCTGATCTGATAGAAATTGCTTACCTGCGTCCTTTTGCTTCTGAAGTTCAACTTTAAGCCTATTCTCTATTCTTTTCAACGCTGTACAAGTGTTCTTATCAGGATAATACCAGTCGATAGAACTAAAAATAATTACTTTAATGTGATCTAATTCTAGGCTATCTGGGCAATGCTCATTGAGAAAGTATAAATCTTCTTTGATTAGTTTCTCATACGCCTCCTTGCTTATTTTTATGTTCATATCTATCTCGTTTTGAGCTTTTCAGACTACATCATTAATACTAATTTCTCCTTTCAATACTCGTTCTACCTGTCTGTCGATTATCTCTTGAAACTCTATCTGGCAGATAAGCGAGCAATCCGGTATAATCTCTTCTACTGGGTCGCCCCGCCACGTTGGTAGTTCATCAAGGAAGATACGACCGTCTTTATCCTTTAGGCAGGTAGCTCCAACATCACGCTCAATCTGCGCCATCCGGTCAAACACTTTCGGGAAATCCTTCCGTATCTTGTTCCAGTATCCCATTCCCCCTTTCACGCAACCGATGCAGTTGTTGTTATTGTAGCCCATCTTGTACATGGCCGGAATTTCAATACCAGCTTTCCAAAGCATTCCCATCGCATCCGGCTTCGTAATCTGCTTTTCAATTAGCGGAAACAGTGGCTTTGTGTTTGGGTACTGCTGTTTTAATCGGATGGCTCGGTTTATCTCTTTAGGGTCGTAATCAAAGCCCCAAACTTGACCCTCCCAAGAACCAAGTTCCTTTTCCAACTTGTAACGGACTTTCTTTTTCAGCTCAAGAGTACAAGCAGCACCATGCGCACCATTGATAAAACCTTTCCGTAGGACATCAGCAACACATGTGTATTTGTCGCTTCGGATAGTGTGGATTGGCTGACCGTACCAATCTTCACAATCAGCAAGGAACCGGATGTTATCGGGATGTCCGGAGCCAGTATCTATGTAGTAAAGCTGTACATCTTTGTACAGACTCAACGCTATCTTACAAGCTACTGCGGAGGTTACACCGCAACTAAACCAAGCTATTATCATTTTATTCCTTGTCTATATCGTTATGAGTCTTCAGACTACGTTAATATTCAATTTGTCTTTTATGAAGGATAGGATGTGTGCAATCACATCGACCGTCCACCCGTTGCCTAACATTCGGTACTGCTGTGTGTCGCTGCATTCCCATTTATACCAATCGGGGATCGTTTGCAATCGGGCACATTCGGTTGGGGTAAAACGTCTAATTTCTCGGACACATAGTTGTGAACTTCCGTCATTACTATCAGTACGTGGTTCAAGCTGTTGGATATTCTTTTTCCGCTCAGAAACCTCACCGGCTTCATACTTTTTCCGTATCTGTTTTCCATATTCGGCCCTTCTTGGTGTAAGACAGGCTGATTCACGCCCTCGCATGGCAACACATATCAGATCCATATCAGAATGGTTGCCACCCGAATGTGCACCGGCGGTAAAACAGGAAGCCTTGTTTTGGTCCTTCTTAATTTTTCCGTCCCTTGAAATCTTCACATAATTGTCAGCATCCCCCATTTTATGAACACGTTGATTGATTGTCCTACATTTCACTTCATATGGTAATTCAAATGGTTCAAACTTACAGGGGGAGAAAGTTTCCGTTTCCTTTCTTGAGGCAAGACAGGAGACCATTTTATCACTTAGAAAAAACTTATCGTCCACTTCATCTTCAAGTATATCTTTCAACAAGATTCCTTTATCCACAGGCTGCGGTATGTCCGAATGCAGCTCACCAAACAGTCCATCTCTCCTTGTCTGGATATTTGTCCAATATATACGCCTCCTATTCTGCGCTGATACCAAGGCGGAGTTGATGTGCACACCATATACACCGATAGCCTCACTTAATACCCTTTCCCATTTCTTGCCCATTTCTACGTTTTCAAGAAGAAATAAGACATTAGGATTGTATTTCCGTATATCGGTTAGGATACGCATATACTCCCAAAACAGATAAGACTCTCCTTCGAATTGAAAGCCTTCCTCTTTTAATTCCAAATAGCGATTCAGAGTGTATATCTCTTCCTTGTCGATAGTGGACATCCCAACACGTTTGCCGGCAAAAGAGAATGACTGACAAGGACTGCCACCTATCAACAAGTCAATTGGTTCCAACTGAGATACATCTACCTGGGTGACATCTCCGAGCTGAATTGTGTTCGGGAAGTTCAGCTGTGTCTGCTTGATGGCGTGCTTGTCTACTTCGGATGCGTAGTACACTTCTGAGATAATTCCAAGCTGCTTTAAGGCTATTTGTCCACAACTCATGCCATCGAATAAACTAAGTACTTTCATTCCTTTTTATCCTTTTATGAATTAAAAAGCTCATCCATATTTTGATAATCTATGCAGTTTATAGGGATATATAAATCAGGGTCATCTAATTTGATGTCAGGTCCCCAACATTCTAGTTGTTTTGCACAATCAGCACAGAAATATTCTTCATTTTCCATTTTATTCCTTTCTTTATAGTTAGGAGTTAACTTTGATCCCTTGTTTTATTCTCGCTTCCTCTATTTGAAGATTGAATAACTCTTTGTCTTTAGCCAGAACCTTGTCCATTAATTCATTGATATTCTCTGCATATACAATAAAACTCATAAAGCTGCAAGTGTTACCACACGACCGGAAAGAACCGTTTTCATGGAAGTCGAAATCATCCATTACATTATAGTGGCACTCAGCCAGTAATCCATGCATTCCTTTATCGTAGAGCAACTCTGCTTTGTTATCATCGTATCTTTCCAATGTTGTTTCACTTATAGACGGAAGGATACTTCGCCAACTCTCTATCTCTAAATCGTCAAGAAACTCCTTTAATTCGTCCGATTCGGACATAGCGCAAACTAAAAATAGGCGATTAATAATACTGCACCCCTTATTAATAAGTACGCTTGATTTTTTTATAATTTCTTTATCCATAATTATATCATTTTGAATTATTTTTTATAACTACCGCCATTGTACTAATAGAAGTGCCACTCTCTTTAAACTCGCCTGCGCTGATTTCAAACACTTTTTTGTAGAACTTACATATCTGTCCGTACTTGTTACAGGCGCATTCGCGGTGCCCCTTCGCACTACAGAAACATGAATTGCCCCGATGGTCCGAACTATTGGCACAATTACGGCAGTACACACGTTTCGGCTCCACTCTTTTTAACGTCATAGTCACAGGGGTGAACAGGTTCGATAATAACGGCTATACCACAGCTTGAAGCCACATCAAGCTCAAGCTTGCATCCCTTAGACAGTTCCCATCCGGGAGAAAATAGCGTCACATTTCAGCAACATCGCGATATCGGCTCTCATATGCTCTCTCCAATGCGCATTATCAGGAACACCGTTATCGAAAGGATTCACAGGATCATAACCTTGTGATTCAAGTCTTTCTTTCGCCATGAGAAAAGCATGCTTTTCTCATGAAGATCATAATGCGCTATCGGTCCACTTATATAGATTTTTACTTTACCCATTAATACTTCGTTTTAATTTTAACTTTAACGGAAAGATACAATATTGAAAGCCGTAACCTCATTATACCATTTCTGTCCATCCTTTACAAAATGCGCCTCTATGCGAAGAGACATTCTTACAGTATCCCCCATATTAAGGAGCTCTCCTACGTGTTCCCCATAGTTAAATACTGAAACCACTAGAGAAGTAGGGCGCATACCCGACTGCTCTATAAGATATGTGTATTTCTCCCATGCCTTTCCGGTCTTCGCGCTGACCCCTTCTATTTTTGAAAGTACCTGCATGACCTTTCCTGTTGCTTCTACAATCATGATTTATGGTTTTAATGTTTTACTTATTCTTTTTTGATATTGCTTACGTATTTTCTGCTTTTCCTCCTCCTCGCGTTCAAGATGTATCTGACGAAGCCGTTCCAGTACCCGTCCATCAACTTGCGATATATATTCGGTAACCAGATCAACAAACTGTTCGTAGGAACGGCATAATTCGTAGCGTCCTCCAGATACCTGCACGCATGTCTGATATACTTTCTGTTCTTCCCTTTGTGAAGAACCTGCCTTCATCTCAATGTTGAGGCTTGACCATTTTCCGGCAGGCAGCTGCAATATAAGGTCAGACACTCCGGCATTAGCACCTTCCGCCTTAAGACGCGCTGCCTCAGCCTTCTTTCTATATCCTCCGTTGGGAACGGAAAAGAACAAAGGTTTCAGATGTGGAAATCGGTAATGAAACCAGATCACACACCGGGTCTGTAAATCATGTTCAGGTGATTTGCTCATAACGGAACTATTTATGAATTGGTACGCATGGCTTTCAAGCGGCGGTAAATAGTGCGCTCGCTATATCCCATCTTCTGTGACAATTGCTTCACCGTCATATCCTGTGCCATGGAACGGATATAATGTATTTCTTCAAGATGAAACGAGTACGCATCAAGCATAAGTTCACGCGCCTTTTTATAGATTGAGTTGAGGCTGTGGCGCGTAAGAATATCCTGTATACAGGCAGCCTTTGTGTTGGAATACATGGCACACAGTATATCTATCTCCTGTTTGGTCCAATACGTTCTTTTTATACTCATGAGTTCAAGGTTTTAAAGTGTATTCTTAATATTTGAATGCGTGGCGTAACACATCCTCCGCATTGCATTTCCATTCCGAGTTCTGCCTGTCCCCGGGCTTTGCCATCCGTATTTTCCTCTCAGCCACGAGCCTTTCAAGAACATACCGACCTCCGACCCATCTGGATGCCTCTCTCTTTGTAAATGTTATGCCCTTCTTCCTGGCAACAAGAAAAAGGTTCCCTAATTCTTCCTCTGCCTTTGATGTTTGAAAATCACGTCTCATAATTTATTTGTTAAGGTTATCATAAAATGCCCTGTTCGCCTCATATTCAGCAGCAATCTCCGATCTTGACACGTTTCCCAGCTTCTGTACAATCACATCATAAGTTTCCTGAGGCATATTATACAATATCTCCTCGATGTAATCCTGATGCCCTACCAATCCCAGAACATACAGGAATGAGATCATACCCGCTATAAAAACTATACATTGCTTGGATAATCTGTTCATATTCATTCCTCCTGTTGCCTTTTTAGTTTTTCATTTATCAACGCAGACCAATCAATAGGTGAGCTGTTGCCCGTCCTTGTCAATACCGTAACTATAATAAATCGAGATTCCGAATAACTTTATAGTTTCGCTACAGCTATAGGTTATGGCACATGACTTGATTGTCATTATTACCATTCCCAATATCAGTATCTGTTTTACATAGATGTTGGGAATGTATCTTTCTTCTACTATCGCTTTCATGGATTTACTGTCTTGTCATTTCTTGAAGCCTCCAGCAATGGAAGATTAGCTTCCGTAGGTATGTACACCACCGTCTTGTTATTCAAGTTGCTTTGCTGTCTTACCCACAGATATTGTATATAAGTGGGAGTAATACTTCCGTTTTCAATTTTAATGGCTTCCGCCGCACCTTTAGCTCTCTCTATCTCCGCCTGCGCATTCAGTCTCTCAGCTTCCAAATTTGCCTTCGCCTCCTCTATCTTTATTTTTCTGTTCTGTTCGGCTTCAGCAAACTCCGCCCTGCCCCTCTGTTCTGCCGCCCATACCCTGTAATAAGGATAACCGAACATGAACGCAACGATCAGAATCACGGTTGCCAAAGATGTAATGACTATATTTTTCATTATACATACAAAGGGTTTTATCAAGCCCGCCCAAGGCTATTTTGTTTCTTTTTTTTGCGTATCATACTAACCTGCATACTTGCATGGAATAAATATTTTCTGCCCGCCATAATTCTTTATTGCCTCTTTACGTATCATCTCATGAAAGTCATTGTCCCCACATTCAAAAGCCAATGCTTTTCTCACAGTTTCACTACTGACACCGAAATAAGAAGCCAGTTTAGCCTTCTTCCCATAGGGAAGCCAAATTCTACATTTCATGTTTGCTGTTTCCATATCGTTTATCTATATTTGAAAATTAATCATTGCTCATGTGATTATGATTTGTAATCACAATGCAAATATGAAGATTTTTTTCTTCTATTAAAAATAAAATGAAGATAATATTCTTCTATTAACATATAATAACTATACTGATATGACAACAAAAGAAAGATTGTATGAATATCTTAGGTTTAAAGGTATTAGCCCTTCTAAAGTTGAATTCACTTTAAATTGGGGTAAAGGGAGTTTAATTAAGCCACAAAGTATATCATTGGACAGAGCAGAAGATTTTCTTCTTCATTTTAAAGATTTATCTGCTGAATGGCTGCTTCGTGGTACAGGTTCCATGATGTTAAACGAGACTAGCGATTCTATTAAAGCAAATGATTTTGATGAAGCTTGGTATAAAAAGGTAATAGACGACCAGCACGATACTATATCACTATTAAAAGAGAAAGTTAAATTCCTTGAAAAACAAATTGAAGAAAAGAGAAATGTCAATTACGGTTAAACAATAACGAATCCGAAGTTGTTTCTTCTACAAAATACAAATCCCATTCTAATACCATTTTTATTATGGAAGAAACTATAAAAAATGTCATTTCCGACCTGCAATACAAGGTTGATGTACTCAAACAAGAAAAACAATATCTACTGGATATGTGTCGCAACTGCGAAACATGCGCACAGCGATTCTGCTGCCAGTACTGCAAGAATAAAACAGCAAAGGTCATTGCCATCAGAATAAAAAGAAAATAAGGATAGAGAGATTATAATAGACGCTATTTTTAAGTTGTTATTCTAATTATTTGAAACGGTTGCTATCAGTGATGACAGCAACCGTTTATGTTTAAAATTCCTAATAAAACAATATAATTTTTTAATCCAGTTTCCCTATGGTATTACTGTATAAATCAAGAAAACACCAAGCTATAACAACTAATAAAATTTAAATAAAGACTAAATTGAGCAATTATTTAAATTTTTTCTATGTATAATCAATAAAAAACGTTTCCTTTGCAAATCACATTGTGATTCAAAAGAAAGTATGAAAGAAATGTATGTGCAGGTGATATGCTTATTATAGGTAACCATGGAACAAATAAAGATAATGTCCCAAGTATTAAAAAGAATGGTTTTTATTCCAGCAAAGGGCTTCACCATTGGTGTGGGGAAGGTGTATATTTTTTCATTCAAGGAATAAATAAAAACAGCATAGACTTTCTGGCTGAACAATGGGCAAAAGATCAAGCGTATGATAAGACCAACAAAACATTCAAATACAAAGAATATGCAGTTATTGAAGCTTTTGTACATAGTAACGAAGAAAGGATTCTTGACTTGAGGTTGGAAGAAAATTTAATAAAAGTAAACGAGGTTAGGAAAATTCTTGAAAAAATGTGTTCTAGTAAGGGATACAAAATGAATGATTATAGAATTTGGGAATATATGAAAAACAAATTTGACATAGACATTGTTATACATAATGTATACATCAAATTCGGTAAAAATAGACGCCAAAATATAGAATCATTTATACCGAATTGTACTATAATGTCCGTTTATAAGGAAAATTTAATTGATAATAATATAAAAGTACTCAGGGAGGGAGTTATCTCATGACAGATATGAAAAAATCAGTAATAGAGCTTATGGAAGAATTTATCCATGAAGCAACTCCTGAATCAATATTAAATGATTGTAGAAATTTTGGAATAGAATTAGATAATGTAACTAGTACTAGTCCGAAGAAAGTAAAGGAATTTACAAGCAAAGAAGTTGGAGAATACCTAAAGAATGATTCATCTAATTTCACTAGAAACGAAAATATATATTGTATTGCAGCTTGACAATGGAAATTACATTAGAAAAAACAATTGCAGACAAGTTGGACCTTCGCAGAGTAACTAACTCAAGCAAGAAGACTCTTAGAAAATTCAATCTCAGATATGAGATACGAACAATTGAAGGAGAACCACAACGATTTGTCATTTATTTTAAAATGGATGTTTATAATACTGCAGCATTTAAATTGAAGATTGAGTACGCAGCTATATTTAAAACATCTGAGGATATCAACATGGATTTTCTAACATCACATTTTACCAAAATAAACGCACCAGCTATTGCATATCCTTATTTGAGAAGTTATGTTTCTTTCATATGTCTGAACTCAGGATTGGAACCAGCAATACTTCCTACTATAAATTTTATTGAGTTCTCAAAAGAGAATTTCTCAGAAGAAAACAACTAAAAAAACACTATAGGAGATGAATGTGTCAAAACAAAAAAATGACAGTTTCCCAAAGTTATAGATAGTAATTATAACACTTAAAAGGGTCACATCAAGCTCTGTATTGAGTAATGATATGACCCTTTTTTAGTCTTTTAAGATGCTCAAATTTCAGATTATAAGTTCATATTTTCAAAAACTGAATTTTGATACACTTGTTTTTACACTCCATGATTGCGTTTGTGTGCAAAGTAGTGGGACGGCATCCTCTAAGGGATGTTCTCAGTTTCAAAGCTTTCCGGATCTACAGTATATTGTATTACTTTCCGCACTGCTGCATCAGCCTGTTTCTGCATCACTCGCACATAATTGTAAATAGGTCTGTTCTTTTTCACAGACTGCCCTATACAATACTCCACCACCTCTGTCCTTATTCCTATCATAAAAGCGAACTGTGCGAATGTTTTTCTGCCGGCATAGTAAGAGAATGAAGTTTGAATGCCTATATGTTGTGCCAAGGCTGCGAAACATTTGTTGACATAACGTTGCAGATTCTTGTACCCGTTACAAAACGATAAGTTCAACCTGTTTCCCAGAATGTATTTATTGATGATTGTTTTCGCCTCATCGGGTATGGTCAAAGATGTAGTTCTTTCTCCCGTCTTGTGTTCTGCACTCTTTTTTCGGACGTATGTCATTGTCTTGCTTGACAAATCCGTCTCAACAAGGTCTGCAAGGTTGATCCCACCCAAGTAGAACGACAGGAGGAATAGGTCACGCGCCAGTATGAGTTTGCTGTCAGATGTTACCATGTCCCGAATACGCTGGAACTGCGTGACGGTTATGTCCATCAGCTTGGGTTCAGATTGCGGCATGGTAAATCCCTTGAACGGGTGTTCGTCATACTTCACCAACCCTTCGTCTATAGCTTCATTGATAGCAGCCTTGAAATGGGTCATGCGCATCTGTATATTCCCCTTCGCATATCCTCTGCGCTGCATCCCCTTGAAGAGCGTTTCCCGGATATCACGTTTTGTCAGGTAATCTATAGGTATATCACCAATGAGAGACACGATAACCTTGCAGGTATAGCGGTTCATTTCCGCGTATGAGATTCTCTTTTCTTTTTCAAGACGCTCTATTCTTCTTTCAAAGAGCTGCCGCACCGTTATCACCTCAGCTTCCTCCCCATCCTTCATCAACACTTCTTTCAACTGTGCACAGTTGGAAAACCTATTCAGATTGAGACCTTCCATCCGTTCCCGGTATATACCCAGCACATACTGTATTCTTTTGTTCATGATTGCCGCATCCTTGCGGTAACACACCTTTCCGTTTTCAAACTGGTATTCATCATCAACCTCGAATTCGGTAGAGATATACCGAACTTCCTTCTTAAAAGTTAAAGATACATAAATTCCAAGTTTACCCGACAATTTACGTCTGTTCGGGAGGATTTTTAAGTTTAAGGTAGCCATAATTTGATACTTTTAAAATTCCAGCGACAAACCCTAGCGACAAACCTTATAGCTCACCAGTGGGTTTTCTGTCACTTTTTTTTTAAAAGCGTATATGAAAGACATCTTGCTTATAAAAAGAAAAACACAACTGAAAATCAACAATTTATATTGTGTTATCAGTTGTGTTTTGTAAGTGATTCCGTTGCGATTCGAACGCAAGACCCACGCCTTAGAAGGGCGTTGCTCTATCCAGCTGAGCTACGGAACCATCCTTAATTGCGAGTGCAAAGGTACGGTTTTTATTGAAATTACCAAAAGAATCCGCAACTTTTTTGCATTAACAATCTATTTTTTTTCTATTCAACATCCAAGCAAAAGGTAAATAGCAACAAATATGGAAAGCGTAAGACACTATATATGAATCTATTCCAACCCATTCCACCAAATTCGTATACATCAATGAAGAAAAAAACTGAACTATAAAAAAAAGCGCCACAAAGTAATCGGCAAAACGAGAAAAGAGACAGGACATACCTTTTATTATATCCTTATCATCCCGAAAACGTCCCGATGCATAACCGAAAGCCATACCCGACAATCCCACACCAAACGAAATGAGATAATAAATCCCTTTTTGAAACGGAGAGTTCGTGAGAGATCCCGTCACGCTACGCAACATAGTCCATGGAGCAAAAGTGGTGCAAATAATCATTATGATATAAACAAGCAGTATACAACCTGCCAATATCAACGCACGTTTTTCCTTACGGGAAATGGGCTTTCCTCTTTTCACTATCCTCCCCAACGTACCCCATACCCCGGAATGAACCGTAATGCCGAACCCTAAAAAAAGCATCATTACTATGCCCAATGCCGGTGTCTGGACAAAATTCCCCATAGCATGCCTCAATTCCCACCGGATTCCTTCGGGACTGAGCAGGCTTTGCACCTTCCCCAGCCCATAAATACTTCCTATCCATGAGAACAAGGCTACAGCTACCGTCAGCAGAAAAAACACAGTAGCGGTATGAGGAAAATAATATTTACTCTTCATCCGGTTCCAAATTATCAATGTCAAGAATCCGCAACTCGAAAGCACGGGTCACCAATCGACAGGCATTGACACCACTTCTTTCATCCAATGTGAACAAACGGTTTATCAATTCATTCTGACGCTTCTCTATGGATTTGACCCCGAAAGGCATCCCTTTCAGATTAGTAATCATTTCTTTGGTATACCCCAAGGCCAGATGGCGAAGCAAACGCTCATCATATTCATCAATATCATAATTAATGACAGCTTCCTGCCTGCGCTGTTCCTGAGCCACCGACTGCTTGAAACGTGCCACTATTTTCTCCAGAATGGGATAATTGAAAACCAGTTTCTTGCCATCCATCACCGCCTGTACATCTGTGGCAGTCAGCAACTCTCCCGTCTTCAGGATTATACCATCCGCACCCGCATTCAGCGCATCCACCCATAACTTTTCGTTCAATACCTCACCAGTAAAAATCAGCACCTTCATATCCGGATAGTTCTTCCGTAAAGAAGAACAGATTTCCACACCGATGGTAGTCGATCCCCCCAAGCCCAAGTCCAATAAAACCATATCGGGCAACTGCACTTTCAGCAATTCCCAAAACTCATTCTCAGTCATAGCCGTTCCGATGACTTCCGCATTCGGAATTTCGTGTCTGAATATCTCTTCCGTTCCTTTTAATTCCAGTTTGACATCCTCTACAATGATGACTTTAAATCTATTATTCTCCATAATATGCATTGTTTTTTTACATTCTACATTCAACGGGCAGGCAGGGTGAACCATACGGTGAACCCTCCTTCAGCGGCAGGCTGCGCATTGATACGGCAACCGCGTCTTCCGGCAAATTCATCATGGTCACGAATCACCTGCTTACAAATAAGGTATTCCGTACCGGTCAGAACTCCTTCCTGCCCCTGCTTCATACGAGACAGATGCGGGTAGAACAACAAGTTCAACTCCTCCTGCGACTTTTCGCGACGCGTATCGCGGAAATCAAACCGCACAAAATCCTTATCCTTATAAATACACAATTCCAAAACACCATCCACCTCGTATGATAGCGCTTCATCTATTAAATTCTCCAACATAAACTTCAGCTGAATGACATCTCCCAATACGGAAACATGTTCCACCTCCGTCCTCAGTTCTACCCGATGCGGCATACGTTTTCCAGCACGTTTTATATACCGTACCGCATAATCGGCCAGTTCGCCGGCTTTCACAACACCTCTGCGGAAAGTAATTTCTTCCAACTGACGTGCGGCGCATGAACTCAGCAAAGTAAATATATCCTTATAATAACTGATCAACTCACCAATCGTTTCTACTTGCACAGCTTCGTTTTCTCCAGCCTGACGGGTGTTCAACCTGTCGATAATCTGTTTTATCCGGTTAGGATAATAAATTGTCTCATGCTTAATGGTTGACAAGCAATTGTCCAATACCAGATTTTGCACATGCAACTGGTTTTCCTCCCGTATGGCTCGGCGCGCATCATCCTGCGCACTTTCTATATCCCGATATTTCTGCGCCATCAGTACCACTGCATTATATACAATGATGGCTACATATCCGGCCACAAGCTCCAGCATCAAGCGGTCGTCCTCACGCTCCACAGGCAAAGCGATTTTCAATGCCAGCACACCCGTGCAACGATTCTCGTTACCTGCTTCCACCCACAAGGGCAAACATTTTACCCTATCTTTCTCACGCCAATAAGGTGTCTTCGCGTCAAAACTACGAGCCATCATCTCACGCATTTCTTCATTCTCATCCTCCACCGGTGAAAAAGCATAATTCAAGCTGTGGTTGTCTTCACTATAAACCGCTACGCCCAACACATCAACGGGCAGCAACTCATTCACCGTCTCAAACATATCATTGACCAGACTTGCAGCAATATCCCGGTCGGCTCTTCCGTCAAGCAAAGAGGCCGAAAACACCTGCTTGTTGATTTCCAACACCTGTTCCAAGTTATAACGATAAATCAAACGGTGGCGGAAATACAGAATATAATATCCCACCAGCAATACCAACAAAATAACCACACAAAGAATGATAGCCACCGTCTTATTATTGGCAGAAAGCTGCATCTGGCGGCAATATTGCTCCAATGAGGTGTCCTCACTGATCTGTTTGTACAGCGCCGTATAAGCATTATTGTTATAACGATAAGCCTCCAGATTACCTAAAGCCAAAAAGGCGACTGCTACCTCGTTGCGAACATCCAGCAAGGCATAATAATCGGTATCAAAATGCCGGTTGAACCAATCTAAATCCGCTGCTACCCCCTCTCCTTCCAATTCCAACAAAGGCCCTTTGCTGCCCGAATACATAATATAATGCTTATTCAAACAATATAGAGCACTGTCCGCATAACACAATGCCTGTTGATATAATCCATCAATGTTACAATTGTAAACATCGTATGCATATTCATTCGCAACAGCCAATAATTTATCATATCGCTGAATGGAATCATTGACAGTGAGCTGTTCCGCTTTCCCATCTTTCTCCCTCCCCTCATTACATCCTGCCAGGACAGGAAGAAAAGCGACCAACACCAACATCAACGTTTTGCGCACTCCTTTGGGCAAACGGAAATAGAAACGGCTGCCTTTCCCCAATTCACTTTCTATCCGGAACAGGCAGACCCGGAATATCTCATTGGTCTTCTTATATTTATCAATAATGCCTTTGCAATTCATCAAACCGAAACCGTGACCTTTATTCTTCTGCAATTCGCTGACATTTTCGCTGGTCTGCAATCCGATTTTACCCGAATCATAAACTTTCTCACTCAGAATACGCTCCACATCTTCCTGTGAAAGTCCCGGACCGTCATCTTTCACCGAAATCTCCACGTAAGATTCCGTTTCCTGCGCATAAACAGAAACATTTCCTCCCGGCTGCGTATATTTACGGGCGTTTTCCGTCAATGTATTTATCATGAAAAGCGTCAGAGCCTTATCCGCTTTCACAATGGCGGCAGTCGGCTCTATGGTCAGAGTCTGTTGTTTCATCTCGAAAGTCTTACGCCCTTTTACCAGTACATCAAAAAGGGAATTCAACTCAAAATTCTCTATATTCAAACTCAGTGTCCCCTGCCGCATCTTAATCCATAAGGCCAGAATATCATTATACTCATTGATACGGGTAATCAGTTCGTCGATATAACGGTATTTGCTTTCTTTTATTTCTTCGTTCTGAATGTAGTTGTGTGCGGTTAGTTTATGCACTTCATTCATGATGCGGTCTATATAAGGCATAATGCCTGTGACAATAAACAGACAGGCTTTCTTCACCAGATTCTGCCGTTTATTCTCCGCCAAATGCTGTTCATGGACATATTGCTCCTTTTCCAGCCGTTTCCGTTCATCGCCCAACGAAATAAAAGCCAGTCCATTCTCCAGTGTCCACGAAATGTAAGGTGTAATGACCCTCATCAGTGCTTTATCATCTTTCTTCATTTTGTGCTCCGAATACAGGTGCACCTCGCCCAAAGGTTGTTCCCTGCCCGGAATATTCAAGATAAAACTTGTACAAATCCCTTGCCCCGGCACCTCATTCCCCTCTCCATTTTCAGCCACAATACGGAAGTCCGTCGCTCCCACCAACGAAAGGATATCCTCTTTCACCGAGGCAACTACCGCTTTTGTCACATCCTCTATCTCCCCCGCATCAATGGGTACGGAAGCCGTTATCTTACGGCATATTTCCAAAGTACGTTTCAACTTATCAATATAAAGAGCATTCCGCACACGCCATCTTTTATTCAATATCCAAAATAGAATGATAAGGACAACGATACCAATCACCACTACCACCAGAAGTCCGTTCAAGGCCTCCGATTCCTTTTCCAACGCATTATAACGGCTCTCCAATTCTTTGTCCTGGCGGGTGTAGTCCAAAATATCCAGATAAATATTACGATTATAATCCGACTGGGGTTTCATTCCTAACGCTGCATATGTTACACTCAATTGTTCACGGAAACGGGCAATCCATTCGGGAACACTTTTTATACCATCGTCATTAATCCATTCCAGTTCAATGGAAGTGGTAGCCATGGGAACATACGGACGTAGCCTGTCCATGGTATCCGTACAATGGTAATATTTCTCGTGATGCCGATTGACGTACCCCAGTGCTTCCGACAAGTAATGCAGCGCGTCTTCATACCTGCCTTGCTCGTTGCTGCACGACGCCAAAGTGCGGTATGTACCCGAAATCTGATACAAATCTCCATATTTTTTGAACAAATCCAAAGCCTGCCAGGCAAAACGCATGGTCAATTCCTCCCACGACAAGTCCTCGTTATTGATGGCACGCATCACATTGGGACGCCTTTCCATTATCAAATCGAAATTTTTCCTCTCTTTCAGCAATTCTGCCATTGCCTGAGATGCATTCGCCTCGAAATAGACATACCCGTATTCCCTGCTGATACCCAGACATTCTATCAGATAGTTAAACTCACCCAATACCACATCCTGCGGTGTATCCGCTTCATACATACCGCCAGACCCTTTCATATAATAATAATAGAGCAATTGGGCAGTATCACTTTCCAGCGCCTCGTCTACTTTTATTTCATTAATCGCCTCCAAAGACTGCTGTTCCTGCTGCAAATAATAGTAATAGATGGCAGAAGCAATGGAAAACTCGGAACGGGCATAATTAAGCCGCTCCAGCTCTCCGGGATCGGTTATAGCAGAACGGTCATCACTGATACGCTTCATACGCCGTAACGCACTGTTACGATAATCATAGAACTCCTTGTTCATGGCGGTACGCTGACAAATTTTCATCATACCGATATCTGCTATCAAACATTCCAATTCATTGTTTGATTCCTCATATACGCGAAGAAAAAGATCTTCGGCTTTTTCAAAGTCCATGTGGATAAAGGCGCAGAAACCCTGATTATTCAATGCCCCGGCACGCAGGGAGGGGAATCCATCCGCCAGTTTGTAGGCGTCATGCGCCGCTTTACACGCTGTGTCCAAATTTTTATAGCGCATACGATAAGAAAGCAAGTTCAAAGAATCCGCCTGACGGTATATAGCCATATCCTTCTTCTTTTCACAAGAAAAGAAAGTCCCTGCTATAATCAATAAAACCGCCCATACAGGCAATAGACACATATTCTTCATAAACATCCCTTTTCCTTTAGGTTAACCACCCACCAATAAAAATACAAAAATATCAATTATCCCCCGAAATAAAAGCAAAACCTGGTAGAAAATAAGAAAGCCACCCCGAAGGATGGCTTATAAAAATCTTTAAAAGACGAATGAAGGATTATTTAGAAGCTTCCAAAGATGCTTTTCTAAATTCTTTCATCAGTTTTTCCAATTCCAATGATGCTTTACGTGCGCGTGTTCCTGCAGCTTTGTTACCTTTTTCAATCTGCAATGCTGCATCAGACATAAAAGCTTCGTTCAATTCTTTGATTTTAGCAATTAATTCGTTCATGTTCTTTTTTTTATAAATTATAAAACGGTTCAAATTAAATTCTTTTTTGGCAATAAATCTCCTATCCATCTCTTTTTTTACGATTTTTCAACAGTTGATCCTCGTTTACAGGGTATTTCAATCCATAACAGGCAATATTAAAACGCCCTCTTGAATTTACAAACGATTATCAGCTGAAAATATAAACAATCACTCCGGTTATCAACACATACGCCAATGCATATGGAATGGCGGATTTTAGGATTTCTCCTTCTTTTCCCTGTTGGTTTCCGGCAGAAGTGGCAATAGCGATACTTTGCGGAGAAATTATTTTTCCACCTGTCGCCCCCACCGTATTGGCTGCCGACAACCAGTCGGGACTTACTTGAATATGCCCGGCCACATTAGCCTGTAATTTGCCGAACAAAATATTTGAAGAAGTGTCACTGCCCGTAATAAAGGTACCCAAGCAACCTATAACAGGGGCAAACAACGGATAAAGACTTCCTGTAGCAACTGCCAAAGCAGTGGCTATAACTGAAATCATACCTGCCGTATCCATGATAGTGGACAAACTCACCAGACAAATTACCGTGATAAAAGTTTTCTTTAACTGCTTTACCGTATTCCAGAGTACAGCAAACAGCTCCCATATCTTGGCTCCCTGTATCAGCCCGCCGACAAACGTGCCTACAAAAAGTAAAACTCCCGCATGGGTCAGCCAAGAAACCGTATAATTCATAGTTGAATCATTAATCGGAAGACTGATACGGGTCACCCAATTATTTTCAAGTGTTGTACGTAAACCGGGAAACAACGGACTAGTCAGAACAATCAAGAACAAGATAAGAAGATAGATACTCCACGCGTTCAGTACCTCTAGCCCTTTCAATGTGCTTTTCCTTGCTTTTTCCTCTTTAGAAGCAGTCAGTTTGCCATAGGCCACAATAACAATGATGGATAAAATACTTCCAATAATAGCCGGAGATTCCGCCCCCATATAACGGGCGGCAACATACTGGCTGCCTAACGACACACCACCGACCAACAAAGACAGGAAGATATTTTTAGGTAAGGATCTTAACTTCGGATCGGTCAGGAACAGCAATACGAAAGGAATGAGAAACATCAGTACCGAAAGCTGCAACACGACATTGGCGCTTAGCACCAGCACATCCAGATTCGTTTCTTTCGCCAATACCAGGACCGGTGTACCAATAGCCCCAAAAGCAGTAGCCACACTATTGGCAATCAAACTGACTGTTGCCGAAAAGACCGGTTTGAATCCGAGACTGACAAGAATCGCCGCAGGTATAGCCACTGCCGCACCAAATCCTGCCATAGCTTCAAGCAAGCCGCCAAATCCCCATGTCAACTGCAATACCTGAATACTTTTATCGGTAGAAATAGAAGAAAACTGTTGCTTGATAATCTCCATTTTTTCAGTCTTCAATAAAACATTATAGCTGAATATCGCCATCAAAATAATAATCAGAATAGGAGAAACAGCTTTCAATGCACCATACAGAAAAGAAGACAGCAAATCGTTTACCGGAAAATGAAAGCCGAAAAAAGCAATCAGCATAGTAACGACAAGGGAAATCACACTACTTTTGTCACCGGACATTTTAAAAAACGCCATCAGGATAATCAATAACAATACCGGAATAATAGCAAGGACTAGATTCATAACCATTGTATTTAAGTTAAAGAAACGGTATCCATAAACTCTTTAAATTAAGCCTTTGAAATCCCACTTCCGCAAAGATGCTTTTTTTAATAACAAAAAAGAATCCTATTTGGATTAATGATCTATCCTTTTTTATCAGTAAAAATAAAGTAATGCCAGAAGCCTGTATAATGTATCTTTACACAAACCTCCGGCATACACTTTTTATCTATATATTGATTTTATATTGTAGTAATATTCCTTATTCTATATATAGTATATCTTATTAAATTCCAGCTAATGCCTGATCCAAATCGGCCAGCAAATCATCTATATGTTCCGTACCTATTGATAAACGCACTGTCCCCGGATAAATACCCTGTTCCGCCAATTCTTCCGCATTCAACTGGGAGTGAGTGGTACTGGCAGGATGGATAACCAATGACTTCACATCGGCGACATTGGCCAATAAAGAAAAGATTTCCAAACTATCGATGAAACGATGTGCTTCTTCCTGACCACCTTTCACTTCGATAGTGAAAATAGAACTAGCTCCATTGGGGAAATAACGCTGAAACAGAGCATGGTCAGGATGTTCCGGCAAGGAAGGGTGATTTACTTTCTTGATCTTCGGATGATTTTTCAAATGCTCCACCACTTTCAACGCATTCTCTACATGACGTTCCACACGCAATGAAAGTGTCTCCAATCCCTGCAACAGAATAAAAGCATTAAACGGACTGATAGTTGCACCGGTATCACGCAATAAAATAGCACGAATACGGACAGCATAAGCAGCCGGACCTGCCGCCTCTACAAAACGCACCCCATGATAGCAAGGATCCGGTTCTGTCAGTTGAGGGAATTTACCTGATGCCACCCAGTCAAATTTACCTGAATCAACAATCACGCCACCCAGTGAAGTTCCATGACCACCAATAAATTTTGTAGCGGAATGTACCACAATATCTGCTCCGTGCTCGATGGGACGAATCAGATAAGGAGTACCAAAAGTGTTATCAATAATCAAAGGTATGTGATGGCGATGTGCTATTTCCGCCACAGCCTCTATATCTATAATATTCGAATTAGGATTCCCCAAAGTCTCGATAAACACCGCCTTTGTATTCTCCTGAATAGCTTTCTCAAAATTAGAAAGATCATCAGGGTCCACAAATGTAGCAGTCACACCATAAGTCGGCAACGTATGCGCCAGCAGGTTATAAGTACCTCCGTAAATAGTCTTTGCAGCTACAACATGATCACCTGCACGAGTAATGTTCTGAAACGCATAAGTAATGGCAGCAGCCCCAGAAGCTACCGCAAGTCCTGCCACTCCCCCTTCCAATGCAGCCACACGTTGTTCAAAAACACCTTGAGTGGAATTAGTCAGACGCCCATAAATATTACCCGGATCTTGTAAACCAAAACGTGCGGCTGCATGTGCCGAGTTATGAAATACATAAGATGTAGTCTGATAAATAGGAACTGCACGAGCATCCGTAGCCGGGTCTGGCTGTTCCTGTCCTACGTGAAGTTGTAATGTTTCGAAATGTAATTTTTTTGTAGCCATAATCTTTATCTTTTTAGAGTTATATATTTCTGTTTTTACCTGTTGCAAAGGTATTAAAGGCAGTTATATCAAACAAGATATACTAAAAATAAAGAAAATAGAGCTACAATTATCACTATTTATAGAACAAATATTCTATTTACAAACGGATTATTACCTCCTGGAAGAAAATTATTCTTTGGCGACATCTAACCAAATAAAGTGACGGCCGATTCACATCGACCGCCACCAGACAATTAATACACACAATACGATTAATACAAAAAATCACTCATGATCATGTTCCGTTTCAGTACCTCCGTCCGCACTCAAGACAATATTACGAGCCACTTCTGTCTGATTGCCCGCCGCATCGGTACACCATACCATCAGATGATAATCTCCGGGAGCAGCATCGGCCGGAATAACAATATCATGATGATGTACTTTTGTATTCTTCAAACCGGAAACATCATATACCTTGTCAAAAGTAAAAGCTGTGTTTTTCTCTCCGGCTGCCCGGGAATCATGTCCGTGGTGGTCAAAATTATTATGAATATTGATTTTATACGATCTCAACATCACATCATCTGACAGATTCATTTCAAAATGTACCCCTTTCCCATTACCAATTTTCAACACCGCTCCCTCTTCGGGTTCTATCAAATCGATCACGGGCTTTGTTACATCCCCTTTTTCATCATTATCACACGCAGGCAGACAAACAGAGCATATAGCCAAAAGGCTGATTACAAGAAAATAAAATTTTGTTTTCATTTTAATAATTGTTTAAATGGTACTTTAATCGAAATCTGAAAGCTTCTTCCCGGTTCAGGGATTTCCACTTTCCTATAAAAACTCAAATGATTGTAATATTTCACATCCGACAAATTACGAATGCCCAAAGATATTTCAATATCCGCCTTGGCCATAGGTATATGAATACTCCCACCCAGATGAATCAAACAAGCTCCGGGTGTGCGGTCTTCATTCCTCGCTATACGGTTCTGCGAAGCTATACTTTGAAGTTCAGCATACAACTGAAAATCCTTTTTATTCCATGTCAGAATATTACGCATGGATACAGGAGGTGAAAAACTTAAAGCCGTATGTTCGTCACGATTATAAGTATAGACATACTCACCGACTAAACGATAATTAAAATGGCGTAGAAAATCCATATTGAAATTTATCTCACCACCCATGAACAAAGCACGTGCGCCACTATATTGATAAATCTGTCCAGCATGGGGCAATACAGACCATTCTCCCATAGGGCGCAAATAAATATAATTATCAAACCAACTGGCAAAAGATGAAACAACCAGTTCCATTTTTTTATAAGCCAAGGTATAGGAAGCATCAATCTGCCATCCTTGTTCCGAAGAAAGAGTGGCATCCCCTTTTTCATGACGGAAAGTTCCGTGATGCACTCCGTTGGATGCTAATTCATTGACTCCCGGCAAACGGAAGCTACGTCCCACATTCATCTTCAGAAGATGACCGGCAGCGGGTGTCCACACTACTCCCGCCGAACAGGCATAATTACCATAAGCCCTGTCCACCGGATAACTTCGCCAACGATATGCCTGTATTACCTCTTCTTCATATCCCTGTCTGTGCAGATACTCCACCAAATAAGGATCTTCGAATGCCGTTATATCAATCCTTCCCCGATCATAACGTATCCCACCAGTTACAGACAACTGATTATCCAATCGGAAAGTCGTCAGCCAAAAAGCTCCGGTAGTAAAACGCTTGTATTCCGGTAGCAGAAAAGAATATCCGCCAATCGCATTTTTCTGTATCTGCATATTCCACCCTGCCATATGCTCCCAGGAAGAAGAACTGGACAACCGCAGCTTCAAAGAGGAGCTGAATGTATGCAGTTTGAACACCAGTTCCCTATCCGGATCCTTTGCAGGCATCACCTGAGTGTCATAATGGGTATGGAAAGCACTCCATTCCTCCCGATGATTGAACTGATAGCCGAAATCACCTGAAAGTTGTATCCCATTCCAAAGATACTGTTGATGCGTGGTTACTTTAAGATGGTTCACTTTGCTATAAGGCAATTCAATATTACGGCTGTTCTCATCATCCTCCAAACGGGAAATATCAGGAATGCCATGAGCACCGGGAAAGAAGCCCATCTTCTGATCAACATTGCTCACAGCAATATTCATCTGATAAAACCTCTTTCTATAATCTCCCATGACAGAAACATTGCGCTCGAACCCAGCGGTGTTTTTCAGCTTACGACCGTAAACAGGCACCAACTGGGTAAGATATACAATGGTATCGACCGGTACATGATAATCTCCATAGTGCTGTTCTGAAAAACGTACTCTGACCAGCCATGCATTCTTCTCAATACCTAGCATCAGTGAACCGCCCACAGTGCCGTTCACTGATTTTCCCAATAAGGCAGCCTCACCAAAAAATCGGTTCTCTTTTTGTGGAAGCAAAGGAAGGATTTCGATGACACCTCCCATCGCATCACTGCCGTAGAGCAGTGAAGACGGACCTTTCAGAATCCGTACCTCGTCTACATTAAAAGCATCAATTTCCAGTCCATGGTCGGCCCCCCATTGTTGCCCCTCTTGTTTTATTCCATTTTCGGATACGGCAATACGGTTGAATCCCAAACCACGAATCATAGGTTGGGAGAATCCCGCACCAATATCCATCGAGTGTACACCGGGAACATTTTTCAAAGTCTGTACCAAATTACCGGTAAAATGCCGGTTCAAATAATCTTTCTGAAACAACTCGAGTGTCAGGGTAGTCTTTTTCTCCTGAGCATGTCGGTAAGATCCAGTCACCACCACTTCGGATAAATCCACACTTTTAATCGTATCAGAAACTACCTGTGCATTTGAAAACAAGGTAAAAAACATTCCCAGCGTACCCGAAACATATCTGATACGCATAAATTACAATCATTTGATGTTGTGAATAAATAAAAGATACTATGTGAATCAGCAAACGGGAGGTGCACGCAGATAATAAGGATAAGATTTAACCTGACAAACCTTATCCACTGTTATTTCCGGCTGATAATCAAAAACCGGAAGAACAATATGAAGTTGTAATGTTTCAACTTGTATAAAAGGTGAAAGTGTGAAATTGCACACGGGACACTGATGAGAGGAATCATGAGAATTCCCACTATCAGAATGGCAAACGGCATCTTCTTCATGGTGGTGAAAAGTCTTCACCATGAAAAATGGCATAAGCGTCATTAACAACAGCCATGCTATAAAAATCCTGCCTTTTGCGTTTTCTCTCATTTTTGTGTTCAGTAAGACCACTACAAAAATAGAAACAAATAACAAACTCACAATAACATTTTATATTTATTATTAGTTTCATCCACTTTTTACCTACAAATGGGTATGTATACAAAACCGAGGTAACTTCCCAGTCACCTCGGTCACGACAGATCTTTATTTTCTAGAACAGCCTACAATCCGGTCATCCTAAAAAAGAGTAACTACTCTGTAAATAACAGCGGCCAATATTCCACTGACAGGAATAGTCAACACCCAAGCCGTCATCAGACTTCTTGTTATTCCCCATCGGACGGCTGAAAGACGCTTAGTAGCACCCACTCCGATAATAGCTCCTGTAATGGTGTGGGTTGTACTTACAGGTATTTTCAAATATTCTGTCAGATACAATGTAAATGCGCCAGCAGTTTCCGCAACAACTCCCTCCAAAGGAGTTACTTTGGTAATCTTAGTTCCCATGGTTTTCACAATCTTCCATCCGCCTGACATTGTTCCTAAAGAAATGGCAGTAAAACAAGAAAATGCCACCCAATCCGGCAAATCATTGATACTATTTATTCCCATTCCTAACCCTTCCGAATGAGCAGCGATCAGGGCAGCAGCAATAATACCCATTACCTTCTGGGAATCATTCAGTCCATGCCCTATACTGAACAAAGCCGAAGAAACAAGCTGCAATTTCTTAAACCACATCTCAGCCGTATTCGGATGTGCACGACGACAAATGTGAAGGACAAGCAACGTGAATCCAAAAGCAACAACCATCCCTATAAATGGTGCCAAAAAGATAAAAACAGCAATCTTCAAAATAATATTGAGCTGAATGGCATCAAAACCATGAGCCATAATAGCAGCACCGGCAAAACCTCCGATCAGCGTATGCGAAGAAGAAGAAGGAATCCCCTTCCACCATGTAAACAGATTCCAGACAATAGCTGCAATAACCCCCGAAAGAATAATCGGCAAGGAAATATACTGTTCCACTACTGTCTTGGATACAGTATTGGCTATTCCGAACCCTCCGATTATACATTTAGCAATAAAGAATGCAACAAAATTAAAAAATGCCGCCCATATCACCGCTTGGAACGGAGTAAGAACCTTGGTTGACACAATGGTGGCTATTGAATTGGCTGCATCATGAAATCCGTTAATATAGTCAAAAATCAAAGCCAACGTAATAATAATCACTAATAATTCCATATTGTACCTTCTGCTTTTATGCGTATTTCACAATCAGGTTTCTCAAGATTTTTCCTACCCGTTCTGCCGCATCGGTCGTTTTCTCCAATTCATGCATTATCTCCTTGATCTTAATCAGTTCTATGCAATCCTTTTCTTCCTCAAATAGTTTCTTAACAAAGAGTTCATATACATCATCCGCCTGATTCTCTATGTCATGCAATTTTGTACAACATGCTCTTAATTCAGTAGGCTTTTTACGGAAAATTTCCAATTCGTCCATTGCCTTACTTATATAAACAGCCGCTTGCTGTATCAACAAACTTAACTCTTTTCCACTATTAGCAATGGGATGGGGATTATAGATCGTGATACGTTTGGCGCAACTGTTAATCCCATCTATTACATCATCCATAGTTGATGCCAAATCGTGAATATCCTCACGATCAAAAGGGGTTATGAAAGTTTTTCCCAATTCGTCAAAAATTAAATGAGTCTGCTTGTCACCTTCACGTTCCATATCTTTGATGCGTTTGTAATAGTCCTCTCTCTCTTCCGGCTTATCATGCTGCATGCTTTCTACCAATAAATCCGATGATGAGGTCAGGATTTCAGACAAACGTTTCAACATAGGAAAAAACTTAGGTTCTTGAGGTGTAAATCGACTAAAAAAAGAATTTTTCATAAATGTAATTTGAATAAATTGTTTTTGATATGTTTGATTTTAGTAATGGCGAGTTTTCCACTTATTCCTGCCTACTTCTATAACGGCAGGCAATATAGAAACGACAATAATAGCCACAATCAGCAATTTCAGATTTTTCTGTACAAATGGAAGATCACCGAAAAAATAACCGGCATAACAGAAAATACCAATCCACAAAGCTCCCCCTATCAGATTATACACCATAAAATAATAATAATGCATTTTGCCCATACCTGCTACAAAAGGAGCAAATGTACGGACTATAGGTACAAAACGGGCAATAATGATGGTCTTTCCTCCGTATTTTTTATAAAATTCATGTGTTTTTTCCAAATGACTTTGCTTAAATATATGGGAATCGGGATTATTGAAAAGTTTATTTCCAAAAAAGTGTCCTATCATATAATTACAGGAATCGCCCAGCACAGCTGAAAGAAATAAAACCAAAGCGAGAATATTAACTTCCAAAGGCATATCGGGCAAAGCCGAAATAGCTCCCGCGACAAAAAGCAAAGAATCTCCGGGGAGGAATGGAGTGACAACCAATCCCGTTTCGCAAAAAATGATTATAAACAGTATGACATAAGCCCAAGTATGATATTCTTGAACAATATCTATCATATATTGGTCAATGTGAAGTATAAAGTCCAATAAAAATTCCATTATACATTAGTTATTAATACATTAACATATAACACCATTCATAAAAGGAACAAGCATCCACCCCAGTTCCCATTATGAAAATATAAAAACAAAAAAAATGTAAGATATAAAAAACAGACCTTGCCGAGAAGAAAAATAAGCTAAATAAGAATACGCCTCAACTGATAAATATAGTATTCACTGGAATATTGAGTAGAATAAAGAATAGGTGAAAAAGAAATTTGCTTTTCTTCAGGAAGAAGTACTTTCAAGAATCTGGCCAACTTGGCTATGACAGAAGTAGAGGAATGAGTTCGCAGAATTTTGGAAGAGCACAAGGTGCGAAAAGAAAAAGAAATAGCTGCACCGCCAATACCGATTTTATAAAAATGGTAGTTCTCATTATTTATCTCTTTTTTTTCCTGCCCATTATTACTTTCAGATATGTTACACAACGCCACCGCACTGTTTTCCAAACCAACTGTACGAACCACATCGTGCTCCTGTCCGCTATCAAATGCGGAACCAAAGCCCGCCAACAGGCATACACCTAACAAGATATAAAAAAGATATATATACTTTGTCATAGCAACTGCAAAGATAAAAAGTATTTTTGAGAGATAAAATCATTCTGCCCTTTTCTTGCATTCTCCGGCAAAAAAAGAATATAACCCTGTACTACATTTCCCGAAAAATTCTCCGGAATCTAAAATAAATGCAATATATTTGTATTAACAGATATGAACCTCTTGAAAGAATATTATTCTATGAGTACTTTAGAGAAACTTGACAAAGTAGATTTGCAGATACTACGTACCTTGCAAGAAAATGCCCGACTGACCACCAAAGAACTGGCTGCACGGGTAAGCCTTTCCTCCACTCCGGTATTCGAACGCCTCAAACGATTGGAAAATGGAGGATATATAAAAAAATATATCGCTGTATTGGACGCTGAGAAACTAAACCAAGGCTTCGTGGTATTTTGCAGTGTCAAGCTAAGAAGACTGAACCGGGACATTGCTGCGGAATTTACACGGATAATTCAGGATATCCCTGAAGTAACAGAGTGCTATAACATATCAGGCAGTTATGACTATTTGCTTAAAATACACTCCCCTAATATGAAGTATTATCAGGAATTTATCCTCAATGTCTTGGGCACGATTGACAGTTTGGGTTCACTGGAAAGCACCTTTGTAATGAATGAAGTAAAACATGAATATGGGATTCACATTTAAGTAAATCCCATCCATCCTCTCTCATCAATACCATTTTTTACGCTTAAAATAGAAGTAGATAACTGCTACTAGTATCAACATCAATGTCCATGCAAATACATAGCCATACCGCCATCCCAGTTCAGGCATCCATTGGAAATTCATTCCCCAGATTCCTGCCAGAAAAGTCAACGGAATAAATATAGTAGAAACAACAGTCAGCTGTTTCATGATGCTGTTCATCCGTCGGTCATTATTGGAAAGGTAAATATCTACCAAAGCTGAAATCATGTCACGGCAACCATCTAAAGTTTGCAATACAAACTGCAAATGATCATTGACATCATTAAAGAAAGGACGGCTTGCTTTGTGCAACAAATCATTATCGATCGGATGCAACAACTTGCTGATTTCCTCCTTTAATGGTAAAATACATTTCTTTATTACACGAAAATTACGACGGTATTGCTGTATATTTTCAATACCGAGCATATCAGCCTGTTCCGGCGAAAGCAATTGCTCTTCTAAATCCTCTAATCCGTCTTCCAATTCCGAAATGATGGATATAAAGCTGGCCATCACACTGTTTAGAATAACACTGAGCAGGAAATCAGACTGCCGGCTACGTATTTTCAACACATTCTTTTCCAATGCCGTATTTATATCATTCAGAAAGTCTGTTTCCTTTTCCATAAAAGTCAACAGATAATTTCCACCTTGCACAATGGCTATTTGTTGTGGTACATAGCCATCATCATTAGAAAAAAGTAACTTCAAAATCACTACATTATATGTATCATGCTGTTCTATCTTGGTCTGATGGTCGGAGTTCAAAATATCTTGTATCGTCAAAAAGTCGACATTAAAATTCTGACAGACATGCTGTATAACCTCCGTATTCTGAAAGCCATGAATTTGTATCCAGTTTATAGCATTCTTATTCAAATAAGGGATTAAACTATCTATATCTTTCCCATCCTTCATACAAATACTTTCAGCATTATAACGGCTCAGCGGAAATTTCTGGTTGTTAAGTTTTAAAATTAGCTACCTTTGCTTACCTTTGTTTTATGAAACCCGAACGACTCCTTCGTGCCATCCTTCCGGATGTGCTTATAGACAACTTTGATATTGTCAATTTCGACAAGAGTGCTGACCGTTTTGATATTTATCTTGATGAAAAAAAAGTTCAGCTAAAAGAAGATAAGACCAACCCGGATATCATATCCTATGGTTTTGGTGAGTACCGTACAATCCAAGACTATCCTATTCGTGGTCGCGCCACTTATCTCCATGTTCGTAAACGTAAATGGCTTGACAAGTCTTCCAATGAAATCTTCAGCTATGACTGGGATTTATCCGAATTTGACGGTACACGGCTGAATTCTGAGTTCGTTTCTTTTTTAAAAGAAGGAGATTGAATCTACTCCTGTGAGTATCTGTGTGCTTGCGGAACGTTATGGCGTAAAAGGGCAGACTCTTCGTAAACAATACAAGGAGAAAATCAGTGATTACCGGAACTGGGACCAACTCGAACATGCGCATGACTACCTCCTTTATCCTGAAAACATTGGAGAAAACCTTTCTTTGGATGAAACTTGCCTGAGCAATGGAGATGTTTATACGATTCTGACCAATAAAGCAGCTAAAGGCCGTAAGGGGGCTTTAGTTGCAATGGTTCGTGGAGTGGCCACAGATGCGGTAAGCGGAATCTTGCGCAGGCTTCCGCACCGGAAACGGCTGTCTGTCAAGACTGTCACTACAGATTTATCTTCAGCCATGATGCTGACGGTCAGAAAGGTGTTTCCTGCCGCAAAGCTGATCAATGACCGTTTTCATGTACAGCAGCTCATGTCTGAAGCTGTAGACCAGTTAAGAATACGCTATCGGTGGAAAGTACTTGATGCGGAAAATCAGGCTATCAGGGAGCACCGTCAAAAGAAGAAAGAAGCAAAGAGTAAGGCGGAAAGGGAGAGAATAGGGAAATGGGAGCCTGAAAGAATGGAGAACGGAGAAACCCTGCCACAGATAGTAAGCAGAAGCAAGCATATTATACTGAAACACTGGAGCAAATGGAATGAACAGCAAAAGACCAGGGCTGCCATTCTCTTTGATAAATTCCCCAAGCTTCCGGAAGGATACAGCCTTAGCATGAAACTGACAGACATCTTCAACAAGAAGTCAGGTCCCGATGAAGCAAGGCTAAATCTCGCAAGATGGTACAATGAAGTGGAAAAGTTTGACTATATGGAGTTCAACAAGGTACTTGATACCTTTTCAAACCATAGTACGACCATCATAAATTATTTTGAAGAACGATTGACAAATGCTTCAGCGGAGTCGTTCAATGCTAAAATCAAAGCTTTTCGAAGCCAGTTAAGAGGGGTGGCTGATCTGAAGTTCTTCATGTTCAGACTGGCTAGGCTATACGCTTAAAAGAAAGCTTGCCAACCCGGAAAATCCGCTGACCCATTATAACTGCACAAATGCAGATGCGTAGGGGTACAACTGACACCAATATAAGCAAGTTGCTCACTTAGTAAATTATTCTTCGCCATAGTTTCAGTAATGAATAGTACAAATATAATTCTTTTTTAAAAGTTCAACCGTGTTCTCTACAAAAAAGAAAAGATTCCCCCAAGTTTTCAAACTGATCCCAACTGAGCCGTTTAACTGAACCATGTAAACCAGCGCATTTAAGGCATAAAATCAGAGAGTTACTTTAGTGTAACTCTCTGATTTCTTGGTGATCCGCCTGGTTCGTGAATTTTGCGGTATATTCTCCTAAAAATCAATATCTTCGGAATTATAAGCTCTGTACTTGTCACGTTTTAGTCCTTAAAAACTGTCCGCTTTTGTCCTGTGTCTGTCTGCTTATATCTTGGGTTCAAAAATACGGCTTCTTTTTGAACTATGCAAATATTTGATTTACAATCTTTAGGCTTTGGTGTAAGATGCAAACTATATCTATATATAGGTTTGCACCTTACACCAAGTTACCTAAGGATAATTAGCTTATGTAACGTATCAATCATTGATATTGACACTCTTCACATATTCCCGATGAGCAACACCCCATTGAATCATTCCTGCAATTAATTCTTTCAACCGAAACCCTGAAGATGTCAATTCATATTCTACCGTCACTGGCACTGTATTATAAACAGCTCTCTTTACAACCCCGTTCAATTCGAGTTCTTTTAATTCCTTTGACAGCATACGGGGAGTAATATGAGGTATTTTCTTTTGAAGTTCATTAAACCTATACTTTCTAAAAAGCAAAGCCCGGATAATATTAAGCTTCCATTTACCGGATAAAATGGTCAGCGTATCATTTAGAGCAACAACATTTGAATAAGGGCATCCATTAAAGTCTTCCATATAACCAGTTTATTTAAATAGTCCATAACTATACTCTTGTATATTACTATACATAAGTATATTGATATACTTTAGTAAGCAAAGATACACTACTTTTGCATCAAATCAAAACATTCATTCGATATTGAAAGGATGTTTCTAATATTAACAATAAAAAAACAATCGTATGAAAGTAACATTAATTGCGTCAGTGTCAGCAAATGGAAAAGTATTGCTGGCAAACAATCCCAATCATCAGATAGCACCGGAAGTCATGGGATTTCTTGTACAGAAAGCCATTGAGTCCGGCAACATTGTTTTTGGGTATTCTACTTATACCATGTTTATCGATGCGTTGCAAGATGCCCTTGCAGGAAAAGAAATCGTCGTGCTATCCAACAATCACGAAGCCCGAAGCGGTCACAAAACCGTTCATACTCCTGAAGAAGCGGTAGAATACCTGAGAGGAAAAGGAATGGAAGAAATAGTCGTTGGGGGCGGAGTACAGACTTACAATGCTTTCCTTGACAAGGATTTGGTAACAGATATTTATTTCAATGTCACTCCAATGGTTATTGGTGACGGTGGTGTTATTGGCTCAAAAGATGATTTATTCGTCAAGTTTGATAAAATGAATTATGAACCCATCATTGAAAATGTAATCAGACTTCATTTGAGTAAATAACAAGAGCAGATATGAAAAAAGTAATTTTATCAGTTTTATTATTGGGCATTATAATGGGATTACAGGCTCAAGAATTGAAAGTTATAAATTTGAATAAGCCGGATAAAAGCAGAAATGTTACATTGATGCAGGCATTGGATAAAAGACATTCGGAACGAACATTTGCCAATAAACAACTGACGCATCAGGATTTATCCGACCTGCTTTGGGCAGCCAACGGAATAAACCGTTCGTCAGAAGGCAAACGTACCGCACCATCGGCAAATAACGTACAGGAAGTTGATATGTATGTATGAAAGATGGGTGTTATTTGTACGATGCTAAAGCACATCAGTTACAACCTGTTGCTAAAGGTGATTATCGTTCTGCCGTAGCCGGACAACAGGATTTTGTAACAGAAGCCCCTGTATGTCTGATACTGGTCGCTGACTTGTCTCGCTTCAATAGCGGAAATCCTGAACAGTTGCTAATTGTAGGAGCTTGTGATACTGGGATTATTTCTCAAAATATTTCACTATTCTGTTCCTCGGCTGGCTTAGTTACAGTACCACGGATGACAATGGATAAAAATACATTGGGAAAAATATTAAAACTAAAAAAGTCCCAATATTTATTACTAAATCATCCTGTCGGATATGCGAAATAAAGAGGGTATAAAAAAGCAGATAAAAAAATTCAAAACATCCTTTTGCTAATTGAATAATTGCTTTTAATATCCAGTAAAGATAAGAATAAATCGAGGGTGCCAAATATTTTTGGACACCCTCGATTTATGATATTGTAGATTTAAACTATCATATAAAAGAAACCTTTTGGTTATTCTATATTTTTAGTAAACTATTTAATATTAAGAAGTAAATGGAAAACATCTACAATAACATATTCATAAAAGACCTTTTATCCAAAATAAACATAGAAATTGAAATATTTTCTTTCGATAGCAATATATCTTCTGATAAGGCACTTTCTATGATTAATTTTATCAGACCTTTATTCGAAGAATTGAGAGAATTTACACATCAATACACTTTTCAAGATGCTAACGATGAAATATCGTTTTTTAAAGATATTAAGCCGTCCATTCTAAGTAAACTGATATATTTTAGTGACATATACCTGCTTGAACTGAGAAAGCCGAATGGCAGTAAAGAAGTTCTCAAAGAGCATTATAAGAAAAAACAAACAGCAATAACAGAATTTTGTAACGCTAATCTTGACTTCTACCAATATTATCGTTCTAAATCGACACATTTAGATAGATATTATTTCCTTAGAGGACATGAAAACTACAAATTATGCCACAACTGTGGTATGTTTGATAAAGACCCTTTATTTTCAACTTGTTGCGACCACAAGGTAGCTAAAATGTTGGCTTATGATATGTTGGAAATTTATCTTCAACAGCGATTGCAAGGGGTTGAAAGACAAGAAGTAATAGAAAAGCAGGGTTTCACTTCCCGACAATCCTTTCCGGTGGACGGGTACAAAAACTGCTGCTATTGAGTTGGGATATGCGATATATGCAGCCGGAGTTCTAAATAACAGGAACGCCGATATAAAAGAAATAATGACCTACATAGAAGCATCATTCAAAATAGACTTAGGTGATTACTACCGTACTTATCTCACCATCAGGGAGCGCAAAAGGGATAGAACAGTCTTTCTTAATAGCTTAATAGAAAAACTTCTTCGGAAGATGAACGAAAACGACAATTAATTTCCCTTAAAGTTCTATCAATTATTTTCTCTTTTCGCAAGTCCTCATAAATTACATGGGCTTTTGAAAAGAGAAAATAATTTTTTGTCTATTCATGAATGATAGAATGACGTTTACCTACCTGTCTGTCTTACTTTCATACAGTCTTGCAATCTTGACATCAAGAAAACAAGTTGTCAAGAAATCGAGCTATCAATATTTCAAGAAAACAAAATTGTGATAGATCACTAAAAAACTCATCGGTCGGGGAACGCCCAGCGGCAAGGGGCGGGACCACCCGTCCCGACGAGCGAAAAAGATATTAATTTGAGTAATTTTTCTTTCATTGGAAACACGACTTCGGAGTGATTTTCTAAAAAGGTACAGAGCTGCTGAGATAATTCTAAGCAGTACAGAACACACCTTGCTGTTATCTGACGATAACAAATTTCAGTCACCTAAAATTCATTTAGCAATATCTAACTTCTGTACCAATAATTCCATATCATTGCTGACTTTAACATCAGTTACTCTTGCATAGATTTGAGTAGTTCTGATATTGGTATGCCCTAAAATCTTGGATACCGTTTCAATAGGTACACCATTAGCGATAAGGAAGTCGCACACGAATGGCGTGCAACATAAGTAATATTTAGAAATGCAATAAAAAACAGAATGACGAGAATTAAACGTAAAACGTTTATAATTAAGCGTTTTACAAGAATTACAGAACAGACATATCTGCAACAGAAAACAAAATATTGCGACATTTCAGTTACCAGACTGTTAGCCGCCTGTTTCGGAAACAACGGCAGGTAACCAAATTTTTACCGATAGGAACAAAGCGGATTTGTATTCACTGTTTATCAATGTTTTGCATGCCAAAGGACGCTTTTCAAAGGAGTATTTTTACAACCTAAAAAAGAGCGTTATGATAGTAGAAAAATTCAAGGTGCTGCTCTACCTGAAAAAGAGCGAGCCGGACAAGACCGGCAAGGCCCGATCATGGTACGGATCACCCTCAACCGCACGATGGCGCAGTTCAGCTGCAAGCTCTCCTGTACCCCCGGGCTATGGAACGCGCGTGAGAGCCGATTGAATGGCAAGAGCCGGGAAGCGGTGGAGACCAATGAAAAAAATAGAGAGGCTGCTGCTTGCCGTACACTCGGTCTTCAATTCCCTCATGGAAAGGAAAAAGGATTTCGATGCCGCCGCGGTCAGGGACATGTTCCAAGGTAACGCGGACATGCAGATGACCCTGCTCAAACTTCTCGACCGACACAATGAGGAGATGAAGGCCCGTGTCGGCGTGGACCGTGCGCCGACGACAATGTCGACCTACGTCTACACCCGGCGCACCCTTGCCGAATTCATCAAAACGGAATTCAAGGTCTCAGACCTTGTCTTCGGACAGACAGCTCAACGAGCTGTTCATCCGTGACTATCAGGACTTCTGCCTGGAAAGGAAGAGGCTGGCAATGGAGACGGTGCGCCATTACCTGTCTATCCTAAAGAAGATCTGCCGCATCGCCTACAAGGAGGGACATTCGGAGAAATACCATTTCTGCCACTTCAAGCTGCCCAAGCAGAAGGAAGGTACGCCGAAAGTACTCAGCCGTGAGAATTTCGAGAAGCTGCGTGATCTGGAGATACCGGAAAAACGCAGGTCACATGTCATCACCCAGGACCTCTTCCTTTTCGCCTGTTACACCGGCACCGCCTATGCCGATGCGGTAAGCATCACCCAGGAGAACCTCTTCCGAGATGACGAGGGCAGCCTCTGGCTGAAATACCGGCGAAAGAAGACCGACTACCTCGGACGCGTCAAGCTGCTGCCGGAAGCACTCGTGCTGATCAAAAAGTACCGTGAGGATACCCGCGCCACCCTCTTTCCGCCGCAGGACTACCACACGCTCAGGGCAAACATGAAATCCCTGCGCCTGATGGCGGGGCTAAGCCAGGCCCTTGTCTACCACATGGGAAGGCATTCTTTCGCCTCATTGGTCACGCTCGAGGAGGGAGTGCCGATCGAGACCATCAGCAAAATGCTGGGATACTCCAACATAAATATTTAACATTAGTAGGTACTACTAAATATGGAAATAGATGTAACTGTTTAAACATCAGTTTACTATAAGCCTTATTGGAATAAAAAAACAGCATAAGAGTTTCCTCAAATGCTGTTTATTACTACTAATTTATTCTTTCCTCTTATGTAACTTCTTACAAACAATTATTGAATTCGTTTATAAGTATTAATTTCCTCTGAATGAATTTCTCCTTCCCAATCATATGTTCTTTTCAACACTAATGTTTCTGTATCTAATTGAATAATTTTAGTACTCCATCCATTAGGAGAGTCGTCATAATCCCACTTAAAGTCATTGTTTTCAAAAGACCATTTAAATGGCAATCTGTCATATTGAGTTTCAACTCTTCCTGTACCATCAGCTTTAAAAATCAAATCTTCTCCATTATCCGCTTCATCCCATGTGTCTTTAAAACCATCGCTATCAAACTCCCATCCTTTAGTCCAAGTTGAAGTCCATCTTCCAACTAAATCTTGTGAAGTTCCAATAGTTGCTTCATCCTCATCATCGCTACAAGCTGTAAAGTTTACGGCTAACATGACCATTAACAAGGTCATTCCTAAGAATCTTAATGTTTTCATTTTTGATAAGTTTTAGATGTTGTGTGTTCAATTCCATTATATGTGTAAGTCCATTTGACCGTTGGAGAGTAAATAGCCGGTAAGCCTGTCGCTCCCTCCAAGTGACTTTGCTTGGAGTTTATTATTTGGTTGTCGTAATGCTTTTCAAATATGGTTTGACCGTCTCCATTGATAACTACTATTTTCATAAGTGCAATAGGTTCTGTACTATTATTGGTAATTGTACAATCAAGCACTCCCCAAAACTGCCCCATTGAGTTACTACCGTTAGCAACTACTTTAGTTTCAATATAAGCATTGATTTCCTGTTTCATCTTAACAGTGATAGTAGCTGATGCAGTAAAGTTGCCTTCCTCTGTGGTTGCAGTAATTGTTGTCTCTCCTATGGATTTGACTGTTACCAATCCTTTCTGATTAACCGTTGCAACTTCTTCATTGGAGCTGCTCCAAATTATATTTTTATTGGTTGCATTTGCTGGTTCAATAGTGGCTATCAGTTGGAACTTATCAATAATATCCAACTCCTTAGAAGTCTCATTCAATGTAATGCCTGTAATGTTATTGATGATTTTACCGTTATCTATATCAATCTTGAAAGTAAATTCATTCTTACTTCCATCGTAAAACATAACCTCGCATTTATATTGCCAAACATTAGTGCTGTTGTCCAATAGTGTATAGTTAATCTTAGCGTCAGAAGCTATTTCAAAAGGCGGTTCAATATAGGTACTCCAAACTGTTTTAGAATCCTTATAGTTGTATCTATTTATATGTCTGTCCTTACATTTTACTCCTTCTTCATAAGAGATTAATTCAGTGTCAATTTTACCACTTTCAAAGTGAGGGATTTCTTTCGCAACATAAATAGTATCTCCTTCATGTGAATAGCAACAATCTCCAATAAAGACAGATTCACTGTACCAATCATTGGGAGTTTGGTTATAACCCAATTGTGTACGTCTGGACTTATTGTTATATGTAAAGATGGTTTGTGCCTTTCCACTGGAATTGAACATAAATGTTACAATATTCCCTGTGCTTGTTTTCTTATAATATATTGGTAATGTAGTACGAATATAAATGGTCTCATATTCTCCATATCCCTTATAGACTTTCTGTATTGTATCAGTTTCCTCTATATCAGTCCATTCAGATTTAAGACTTTTAGTTGATGTATCAAACTCACTAAACCATAAGTGCTTGCTTTTAATTCCAGACAATAAAACAGTACTTTCTCCTGCTGAATATCCTCTACACGTTATATTGGAATAATCTTTAAGATATTCAGCAAAATATTTATTTGTTTTGTCAAATAAGTTGTCATCTGTATTCTGGGCTGGTGGTACAGCTTCAAAATCATCTCCACCACAAGAACTGAATCCTGTACATAGTGTAACCAATAATGAAGCTGCCAATAATCTAAATCTTCTCATTATCAAGTTTAATCTACGCCTACCTGTTCCTTATGGATAAGCTGTTAATAAATCAAGCATTGAGGAACATATAATCCAGTTTGATTACCAATGCTATAACGGATGCAAATATAATAATATTATTATGAATAAAAGAAATATAAAAGGAATAAAACTATATAAAGGTTTTATATTTAGTCATTTAGATAAGTAATAAAATATTTCACCTTATAAATATAACAGCTCAAATTATTATCATTTGTTTTGATTTATGGACTTTATGTCAGTATATTGTTGGATATTTAAAAGGTGCTACCTGTGGCTTACCTAATAAGAGCTGAGATAGTTATAAACTCTGTAAACTTATGGAATTGACTTACTTCTATAAGGCTGAAATGCCAAACTGCCAAGACTGGACTTTAGATGTGTCTAAGCTCAATATTTCATTGATTTGGGACAGAACCATTCAGACCACTATAAAGATGTATCTTAATAATCCTGTCCCAATTCATTAGAAGCTCAAACAGTCATAAGTCTGTAAGATTTCTTCCTGCCTTAATCCCAAGTATCTTTTAGTAATGGCAACAGAACTATGGTTGAACAGTTCCATCAGTTTTACTAAAGCAAGTTCAGCATTATCACTGTTCATGTTATAGACCTGTCTGCCAAATGTCTTTCTAAGAGAATGGCAGCTAAAGTTCTTAATCTTTAACCTGTACTTCTTCTTCACCTCTTTAAGAATGATGTTAATTCGTTGGACTGTGAAGATAGTGCCTTTCTGACTTATAAGAATTGGCGCATTGATTCCAACAGGATTTATATGCTCGTAGCACTCTTTAATATGATGTTGTAATTGGGGGTTCAGTCTGATAGTTCTTACTTTGCCTGTCTTCTTCTCAATTACTGTAAACTCGTCAGTACCTAATATCTGCTTCCATCTTAGAGATAGAATATCAGATATTCTTAATCCTGTGAAGCATCCCAAACTAATAAGGAGTGAGATTTTATAATTCTCGTCTTTGGCTAACTTCCTTATGAGGTTCATTGCATCAGACCATATAAGATAGTCTGCCGTTGTGCTTGAATATTTAAGTGACATAATGTTCTGTTTTATAATGAAATGAATAGAAGTGAATATTAATTCTGAGTTGGATTTACTAACTCACTGATTACTAAAGGAACATTCACTAATAGCAGAAGTGAATATGATAAGGACACCCAACTTGGAAATTGAGTGCCCTTTACCTTATTATAATTCTCCCTCGTCAGCAAAGCTGTAATATCCTGCATCAGTAAGTATGAGGTGGTCTAAAACTGTAATTCTCATTAGTCTTGCAGCTTCTTTGACCTGCTTAGTAATCTCCATATCCTGCCTACTTGGTTTCAGATTACCACTTGGGTGATTATGAGCAAGGATAAGAGCTACTGAATTGGTAAGCAATGCAGCTTGTAGAATTACTCTTACATCAACGGTTGTGTCTGTTATTCCTCCCTCTGATATGAGAGTGTAGCCTAAAACTTGGTTGGATTGGTTTAGGAACAGAACTTTGAAATATTCTTTGTAACAGATTGTACCTTTCTTATATGTAGGAAGCAAGTATTTATAAGCGTCTTCCGAACTATATATTTTACTCCGGCTTTTTGATGTGGATTTGTAAGTGAGTTCCACTTCTCCAACAGTATAATCCATGTCTAATATTTTACTATTCATTCTATCAATATTAATGTGGTGGTGGAAGAAAAATTGGACAGTTAAAATGGTCTGTCGCCATATTCATAAACAAGAATTGAATTGCATACCCTATCATAGAATGAGAATCCGCAACAAGTATGGAAGTAGCTTTCATAAACTGCTGCATATTCACCATGCAGCCTGCTGTTCCTATCCAAAAATGAATCAAACTTGTGCAGCCAATATTTAAGTGCTTGCAAGCGTTTGATATATTGTAGATTATTCTCACAGTAACATAGTCTTTCTTGTAAAGAAGTGATATGATTGATAGCATTTTCAATTTTAGATTTATCCATGATTGTAATATTTGATGGTTAATAAAATAAAGAAAGGACAACTAACTGAATAGCTGCCCTTTCCTCTCTCAATCAACAATCCACTCAGCCCAAGAACCAAGCGTATTTGTTATCAAGTCCTTGCAGGACATTGTTAATTCCCACACTGACTTCCGTAGCGTTTACAGCTCGTTGCAGATAAGTATCAATATAGCTCCCCTTGTTAGCCTGCGTCAAAAGGTTGTGGAAATCGAACATTGATATAGCGTTGTCCTTTGCTCCGAACACTTCGTTGTGGTAGTAGTCGCGACAAACAGAATTAATCTGACTATCCGTAATCAGAAGTCTTGGAATGGCTTTCTGCCTTGCAGGTGACAATGCTTGAAACATTCTCATCCGCCCTACGATTTGTGCAAATTGTGTCTCGGACAATGAAGTGTTGGTAAGTGACTGCATCAAGTGGATTTCCTTTGCAGGGTTGAAACTGTGGAACAATTCAAGCACGTTTCTGTAAAGTTCGCTGATATTGGTCACTTCCATATTGAACTTGACACCTTCTCCCGTTAAAATTTGATTGCTACAAATGCGAACACGCCACCCGATAAAAACCGAAAACTTCTCCAAGCCTTTGGATGCACGATAAAGGTTGAGGTCTGAATAGTTCCTTACCCCACCGATGCACAGTTCAAGCCTTTGCCCTCTTACCGTTTCGATAATGGTTGGAATGGTAAAGGCAAATGCAAGACGTTGGTAGAACTGTGTCTTCTCACACTCCAGCAGTTCCGATGCTTTCTTACCCAAACTTTGGGGAGTTCTACCACGTACAATATGTGAAACTCTGATGTCCGGCTCGTTTACCCTTTCACCTGCATAGAATGAGCAAGCCGCATCGTGCACACATGAAATAAAGTCTTGGTGTGCAATAGTCAATTCTTGGTTAGCCCAAGTTGGAACAACGCATTTGTTTGTAAGCTCGTCCATAGTGATTGCATCGGTATTGGCTTCCAAAAAGTTTACACTCGGCTGTACTGTTGGTTCATCTTGGATAATGGTAGCTTCTTCTGCATATTCACCTAAATTAAATCTCGATTGGTTCTGTGCCATAGCTGGCATAATTACTAAATCTCTCATAATGAAATTGAATTAAATGGTTATTGATTGAATTAACTCCGGAATTGGTAAAGTCCATATCGTCTTGGATTACTCCATAACGATTTAAACTTTACTACAATTCGCTGAATTACTTTTAAGTGATATTACAATTAGACTATATTACCATTATGTCTGTATTGTGTATCTCTTTAAGAAGTCCATGAATGATGTGAGGTGAATAGTAAAATTTATAATGGTTGAGGGGGTGGGTAGGTGTCTGACCAATTCCGTTTTTATTCTGCTTGGTGAGAGGGGGTGTAAAATAGTGGTATGGTAGTGCTTGTATAGTTAGGTAGTTCTTCCAAGGAGAGCCTTAAAACCAATAATTGGAGTTTATAGCCACCTTAACATGATTATTCAACATTATCCAATTTTCATTATTTTATGATGTCGAGATTGATTACTTTTGTTGTATCAATAAAGAGGGATAAGGGAGTTTAAAAGTTACAGTTATTGTCCTAAAATCTATATATAAGTGTGCACAGATTCAGAAATAAGACCGGAGAATGCTCTGGTTTTATTTTATTCAAATTGTCCAATTTTAATTCCATGTCCTCCTTTATATTAAGATTAATATCCATGAAATATTGGACACAACTTCAAGATGTTTTTTTATTAATCAGCTCACTAATATGTAGAATTTATGATAAGAACTGATATTGAAATTCCTAAGAACATTAAGTATTTAGGTGAGATTAGGAATATTGAATTACCTTATGGAACATTTGACAGATTTGAACTTCCGAATGGAATATTAAACAAAGATGTACCTAATTGTGGAGCAACGACCTTGGCTCTTGAAGATAACCATAAGACCATTATATGTAGTCCAAGGAATAATCTGTTACAGAACAAAAGTGAACAGTACCCCAATGTTTTGTTGGTAATTGGTGGAGTGAATATAAATGAGGTAAGGACTTATATTGAACAAACAGAAATCCCCAAGATTTTGGTGTCCTATGATTCCATTTACAAGCTGGCAGAGTGTATAAAAGATACTACGGATTGGAGAATTGTAGTAGATGAGTTCCAATATATGTTAGCCGACAGCGGTTTTAAGTCAGAAGTGGAATTGAAATTGTTGGAGCATCTAAAGAGGTTTCCGTATGTCACTTACTTGTCAGCAACTCCAATATTGGATAAGTATTTGAAGCAGATAGACTATTTTAAAGATATGAACTATTATCATTTGATTTGGACAAATAAAGAAGTTGTAAAAGTGTATAGGGAGCGTTCAAATAACCCCATAAGTGCTGCGATAGAAATAGTACGGTCATATCAAAATAAAAACTATCCTTCTGTATTCATGGATGGAGAAACTTATTACTCCAAAGAGTGTGTTATATTTCTTAACAGTGTAAGCAACATTGTGAATATAGTCAAACAGACGGAGTTATTACCTGATGAGGTAAATATAATAGTAGGTAGTTCAGAGGAAAATGATAAGTCGATAGCCAAACTTGGTAATGGTTTTCAACGCGGAAGAATTCCTCTAAAAGGTGAGACACATAAAATGATCACCTTTTGCACTTCGACGGCATTTGCCGGGTGTGATTTCTATTCAACCAATGCTTCAACCTTTGTTATCAGTGATTGCAAGCGTATCAATACTGCGATTGATATTTCAACAGACCTTGTACAGATTGCAGGTCGTCAGCGTTTAGTTTGTAACCCGTTCAGAAAGTTCCTCACATTTATTTATAATGTGAATAAGGAGGATGTATCGGAAGAGGAATTTAGGAAATATTTGGATGATAAGGTTTACTTGACGGAGAGAGAAGTTGATTCTAACAATGATGAAACGGACATCCAATTAAGAACTAAGCGTATTAGAGATTGCTTACGGGAACAAAAGATGCTTCAATATCAAGATTCGTACACTATGTATGATAAGTCTTCTGACAGATTCGTTTTTAATAAATTGGCATATATAAGTGAGCAATATGCCTATGAATTGCAGAAGTACAATTATAGGAATGGTATTATCGTTAAGAAACAATTGTCAGAGAATGATTTTGATGTGACGGAGAACCAAACTTATGGTATTTATAAAGAACAATTGAAGCATATAGTTAAGAAAGAAACGTTTGTTGATAGAATGACTCAGTATTGTGAGTATAAATCTAAAGGTCTGTGCTTTGATTTGACTGCATTTACTTTGGAGCAAAAATATCCCGAGTTGAAGTATTATTATGATGAACTGGGTGGTAATAGGATAAAAGCTCTTGGCTATAAGGAAAAAGAATTGAAGAATGAAATTAGTATCAGACATTCGGATGCTAAGATTCGTTATAAAATGGGTACTGTCTTCCAAATGGGTATGGAGCTTACAACTGACAGGATAAAGGAGTTGATGAATGAAGTCTATCAAAAGGTCGGGGTAAAGAAGAAGGGTAAAGCCACAGATTTAGAGAAATTATATGGCTTTAAGATTCATCCATGTAAAATACTGCTTGATGATGGTAGCAGGAAAAATGGATATAAAATTATAGGGGTATAAATAAAAGAAGGGTGTTTCGATTAGTTCGATTCACCCTTCATTTATTTTATGTACAACCTTATTTGACTTAATTAATTATTGTTGGAATTTTTGTGCAGTATATGAACCTGCTCAATGATAATTCCTTGAAGGCATTGAACTTTATCCTCACATTTAGAAGCATCCAATTTAAGTTTCTCGTCAGCTTCAATACCGTTAAGAGCTTCACAGATTCTTTCAAAGCCGTATTGTGAAATGCAATAATTAATGGCTTTGATGTATCTAGTCTGTTTGGCTGCCTTTGCTCCAAATGCTTGGACGGCGGCTTTCATTAAAATTTCAGCTTGGCTGTATGTCCGGTGTTCTCCCTTTGGCAGCAGAGCACTTGCTAAAATTGCCTTGCTTTGCATCAAGGAGGTTGTGGTATCCAAACCAAAATAACCTTGAGCGGCTGTGCCGTTCATTCCAAAGCTATTGCTGAACTTTTTAATCTGTAACAGAAGTTTATCTTTGGAAACGATTCCGGCAAATCCTATCCAATCATCCTTTGACGGGCATTGGGATAGATATGCTGTCGTTGCCACTCGTTGATAGGCATCAGCTACGCTGTCACACTCCACTATTTCTGCTTTGATTGGAATATCTAAACTCCATAGATTGATGTTATCCGGCTTGTCAAGATAGACTAATATTCGTGGTGCTCCTTCAGGGAGTTCATCAATCTCTCGACCATGATAGTCGAATAGTTTAACATTTTCCTTAATGAACACTTCCGCATCTGTTAAACAGAAAATGGTAGGTAAAATTTTAGATTTATCCATTGCTGTAAAGACTTTATCTTTGCTAAAGTCTTTCTGTTTAATAGAATAATCGGTGAATGCAGGAATAATATCTTGTTCTTCACCCTTGATTGAAACTGTGGCTACTGCGAGCCACTTAGGGGCTGTTTCCGTCCCATAATTTATTATTTGCATTATCTAATAATATTAAAATGAAATAAATAGCCATCCTTTGAGAGGATGACCGTTATTGCTCACTTTGATTTAAAAGATATGCTGTTCGTCTTCTTATAGTAACCTACGCCTTCCGTAGGTGGAATAAGATTGTACATGATTTCAAAGACCTATAGTCTTTATCAGAAGACCAGTCGGCTGGTATCAAGAACCTTTCGACAATGCAAAGATAAGGCATATTATCAGAAGTGTCCAAACCTTTCGGTGGTAATTTTATGTATCATCTGAAAACTGTGCGGATTAGTTAAATTATGAGTATATCCCTTAACGTCAGCAAATGAATAATCCCCACCTGTATTGCTACAAGTGAGGAATTTGTGGTTTAGAGTAAATTCTTCATTGCTTCATCTACTTGCTCGTTATCGAAGCTATCCAAATATATTTGAGTAGTTGCCAAATCTGAATGTCCCAATGCTTCACTAATCAATGCAATGTTTACGCCGGATTTTTTAAGAACACTTGCAAAAGAATGCCGGGCTGTATAGGTCGTGACATTGGATTCAACTCCAAGTTGTGCGGCAAGCTGCTTTAAATTCTTGTTGACCTTTCCTAGCATCTTATGTATTCTGTTCTGCTTTTGCAGTGGTGTCTTATGCAGTTGGGCATTGAGAATGGGGAATAGGTAGCCTTTACTCTCTGCTGCATATCGTCCAATGATTTGCAAGGCTTCTTCTGACAGTCCCAACTTGATGAGCTTGCCTGTCTTTTGGCGGATGTAGTGCAGCCGTTTCCCCTCTATGATATTCTCTTTAGTTAGATTGGCTATGTCAGTGAAATTGATGCCGCCACACAGATAACTGAATATGAATATGTCCTTACTGAGTTGAACATATTGCCGTTTACCAATGGGACGGACATCCGTTGAGAATTTCAGTACGTCAGCTTTAGCAATAGCACGCTTCTCTGTACTTACATCAAACTTGCTTATCCTGTAATCATTGAAAGGATAGTCAGACTTACGTGCACATTTACTTTCAATGGCTTTATTGTACGCGCTACGCAGGGTGCGGAACAACAAACTCATGGTGGTCTCCTTGTTTCCCTTGGAACGCAACCACTTCTCGTACTTGTTGAGCCATGCAACATCTATTGCACTAAATGGAATCTCTAAATTCCCATTGGTAAAGACATTGATAGAGTTGTAGGAGCTTTTATAAATAAGCCTGTTCCCACATTTCTCATTAGCCATATACTGCTCAATCAATTCTTGATAGAACTGTTTAACGGTTTTAAGTTCATACTTTTTGTGATCATCTTGGAGCAGAGTGGTAGTGGTGTACTCTTTCTGTTCAGTGTTTAATTCCAACATTCGTTGTTGCAGTTCTGCTTGTTTGTCAAGGATAAGTTTTAAGATGTATTCCTTGTTGGGACAGGTTGGTTTAGGTCTCTCTCTTACGAAATTCCACTGATTAGCCTTAATGGAAACTCCTAAACTTTGGTACTTCTTCTTCCCATCTTTACAGATGCGTAACATTAATGGGTGCTCGCCATTTGATAGAGTTTTAGACTTGTAGCACACCACTGTAATTGTAGCATTCATGCTGTTCTTGGTTTAACTCTCAGTTTAACTCACACGGTTAAACCACGCTAAAACCAGCACTTTCTAAAAACAAAAATCAGATAGGAATCTTTTGATAACTATCTGATTTCCAGCAGAGCGGCAAACGGGACTCGAACCCGCGACCCTCAGCTTGGGAAGCTGATGCTCTACCAACTGAGCTACTGCCGCATCTCTAAAACGGAAACAAAAGTAATATATATTTTTCAGCCGACCAAATATAAGCAAACAATATTTACTATAACCATCAAAATTTCTGCTCTCCTGTTTATATCGACAGCTTTATGCATATCCTGTGTATGGATAAACCGATCCTTATCTCCAATAAAAGGTTTATAGACTATCTCTCCAAAATAAACATGAGGACCTCCAAAACGGCAATTCAAGATACCTGCTAAAGCAGACTCCGGATAACCTGAATTAGGACTCGCATGCCGGTTACCATATTTACCTACAAATCTCAGCAAACCGGGACGCCCTGCACACAGCACCATTAAAAATGCAGTTAGACGAGCCGGAATATAGTTCGCCATATCATCAATATGTGCAGCGACACAACCAAACTGAAGATAACGTTCATTCCTATAGCCTATCATAGAGTCAAGCGTATTAACCATCTTATAAGCAAGCATACCGGGAACTCCCAAAAGCAAATACCAGAATAATGGAGCAATAACCCCGTCACTCAAATTCTCAGCCAATGTTTCCAAAGCAGCCGTACGCACTTCCTGATCTGTCAGTTCCGAAGTATCACGCCCTACAATACGGGAAACCTGCTTTCTTCCTTCCTCCAAAGAATGATCCGCAGCCCAAAAAACCTGCCTTACTTCGTTGATAAGTGTAGTTCCTGCCAAACAATAGAAAACAAGCACAGCAGAGAGGATAATACCCAACCAACGGTTTAGCACAAACAGATAATGCAATACCAAAACAGATCCTGCATACACTAGCAAAATAAGCATAATGGCCGCCACCCCTCCTTTCAACATCCGATGTGTCCCACAGTTCCATCGTTTCTCACAAAAAGAGATCAGCTTCCCGAATCCTACCACTGGATGCGGCAATCCTACCGGATCCCCAAGCAATTTATCTAATATCCATCCTATCAACAACGGAAGAATTAATACATATATGTCCATTTCTTTATACTTTCTACCAGTTTGTCATTTTCTTCCGGAGTTTGTGTAGCAATACGGAAAAAGTGTTCATTCAGCCCTTCAAAATTGGATGCGTCACGAATAAGGATCCCATGCTCTGTTGCCAGATATTCTTTCAAAGCCGCCGCCTTTCCCATCCGCAATTGGACTAACATATAGTGAGTATCCGATGGCCAGATCTCCATTCCCCCTATTGAAAGTAAAGATTGAACTAATCTCTTTTTTTCCCTCAATAGCAAATAGATATCTATATCATATTGAGAAGAAGACAATAAATAATGCCCGGCCTCTATAGCCAACTGATTAACAGACCAAGGCATCCGCTGTGTCCGGATTTCATGTAGCAGTTCTTTACATGCAGTGATATATCCTAAACGCAAGCCGGGCACGGCAAAACGTTTTGTCATGGAATGCAACAGAATAACATTCGGAAATTCCGCAGCCTCCCTGGCTGTAAGCAAAGCCTTCTGTGTAAAGAATTCATACGACTGGTCCATGATAAAAATACGCTGCGGATTTTGTTTTATACAGGCTGTCAAGACTTCCTTCTCCCTAACCTCTCCTGTGGGATTATTAGGATTACATAACCATATCAACCTCCCCCTATCCGGCAAACGGTTCAAATTATATATAGGAACCACTTTATGACCATGCAGACGACAGGCATCCGCATATTCGCTGAAAGTGGGCATCAAGATAGCCGAAATCTGATTCCTGAATGTCTGAGCTATTAAATAAATGGCTTCCGTAGCCCCATTGGTCACACAAACCTCTTCAGACGAAAGATGAAACCGTTCCGCTAAAACCTTTTCCAACGAATAAGGTTCCGGCTCGGGGTACGTACGGATACTTTCCATCTGCTGAAACAAATGTTGATGTAATCCGCTATGGTCTACATGATTATATACGTTTGAACTGAAATTTATCTTTATTGCTTTATACTTATAAGCATCATCACCATGTCCTTCAATCATTTCCACTCATTATTTGGTACAACAAAGGCAGATTAAGATGACTGCGTACATGCTCTGCCAATTTATCATATTGTTCTTCTTTATAAGTCCGGTAATCCAACACCGTATGACACTCCAGTTTTTCTGCGTATGGTTCCAGCAAATAATCTATAAATGCCTGATTATCCAATATTCCATGAATATAACTTCCCATACATTTTTGGTTTACAAAACAACCGTCCTCTCCACCGTCTTCCAGTTTATTCAAAGGAACTACAGCCTCCCCCGGAACCGGGCGGGTTTCTCCCATGTGTATTTCATATCCTTGGCAAGTTTCCGCATTCTCAAGAAAATGAAAATTCACCTGCCGCGTCACCTTCTCCCCTTGCATCGTAGTAATGACGGGAAGCAGTCCCAGTCCCGGCAATTGGCGGATCTCTCCCTCCACTCCTTCCGGATCGTGAATCTCAAGTCCCATCAATTGGTATCCCCCACAAATTCCCATTACAGTAACCCCTTCCCTATGCGCACGTAGGACAGCTTGCGCCACCCCGTTCCGTCTCAACTCATACAAGTCATCCAAAGTGCTTTTGCTGCCAGGAAGCAGAATAATATCAGCTTTGGCCAGATCTTCCGTATTATTGGTATAATAAAGGTGCACCCGTTCATCCCGTTCCAATCTGTTGAAATCTGTAAAATTTGAGAGATGACGCAACAGAACAACTGCTATGTTTATTTTGCCTTCCACGGCTTGCATCCGTTTATAGTCCAAAACTACGGAATCCTCTTCCTCAATATGTATATTTCTATAATAAGGTATTATTCCCAAGACAGGAATACCACATAAATCCTCCATCATCTTCACACCAGACTCAAACAAACGGATATCCCCTCTGAATTTATTAATGATTACTCCTTTTATACGTTTCTTGTCCTCAGGAGTTTGTAACATGACCGAACCATAGACACTGGCAAATACTCCTCCCCGGTCAATATCAGCTACCAAAATCACATCCGCATCCGCATAACAGGCCATCGGCATATTCACCAAATCAGTATCCCGCAGATTTATTTCGGAAATACTCCCTGCTCCCTCCATTACAATAGGGTTATAACGTGCGGCAAGACGGTCAAAGGCTGCGTTTACCTCCTGCCTCAGCTCTTCACGTCCCTCCTTGCGAAAATACTCAAAAGCGTTACGATTACCGATGGGACGACCGTTTAATACCACTTGCGAAGTATGATCGGAACTGGGTTTCAACAACAAAGGATTCATGTCCGTATGACAAGGAACTCCAGCCGCTTCGGCCTGTACAGCTTGTGCACGCCCTATTTCCAACCCATCCGGAGTGGCATATGAATTCAGTGCCATATTCTGTGCCTTAAAAGGTGCCGGTCGATAACCGTCCTGTTTAAAAATGCGGCATAATGCAGCAGCGATGACACTTTTGCCAACATCACTGCCTGTTCCTGCCAACATAATCGGGTGTAAATTCTTTTTCATCACTCTTTCTTCTTTCTTTTATATGCAAAGGACTGCCACTTTTCTTCCGTCCAGTTCTGTTGTTGCATCTCATAACGGGCCATAACAAAAAACAAATCGGACAGCCGGTTGATAAACCGAAGAATAATCTCCGGTAACGGATCTTGTTTATGCAAAGTCCATAATCTCCGTTCAGCCCGGCGTGCCACCGTCCTAGCAAACTGCAGCTGCGCTGATACCGGCGTTCCTCCGGGAAGGATAAAGGAACTATTATCCTCCATCTGTTCCATCAATGTATCCATTGCTTCCTCACAAAAAGAGCATAAATCATCAGGCAAGATATTAGGATTCCCTTCACGGATAGTTGATGGTGTAGCCACATGGCTCATCACTGCCATCATGTTTTTCTGAATTGAAAAAAGCAAGGATTGCCATTCGTGCCCCTGAGGTAAAAACGAACGCACAATTCCTATAACAGCATTCAACTCATCAATACATCCATTAGCTTCAATGCGGATATCATCTTTAAAAACCCGCTCTCCACCATGAATTCCTGTCATGCCCTTATCTCCGGTTCGTGTATAAATACGTTTCATACTTTCCATAATTTCAAGATATCCGTTTCCCCCCAATATAGATGAGTATATCCGGCTATCACGTTTTTATATCTATAAAGCGGGGTACTCACTTCCATTCCTCTTGCCGTAAATTGTTTTGCTACAGAAGGCATAGCGTCAGGAGCAACGACATTGGAATAATGAAATTCGTGCCCGCGAAGCTCCATCCCTTTATATTCTATACGACGATATCCTAGATGAAGTCTGGCACCCACCATGGTACAATCCAAAGGCAAAATACCCGTCATGGCATATGCAGTCCCTCCCTGGCGGGCTGTCAGGGAACGGGTGAGAAACATCATACCTCCACACTCGGCCAAAATTTTCCCCCCCTCCTCTGCATAAGTTCTTAATGCTTCCATTAACTTTTTGCGCCGATGTAGTTGACGGGCGAACAATTCCGGATATCCTCCGGGTAAATAAACCAAATCAGCATCCGGCAAATCACTACCATATACAGGACTGAAATAAGTAATGCTTCCTAGCGCAGACAAGCGGTCTATGTTTTCTCTATAGATAAAGTTGAAAGCCGGATCCCGCGCTATGGCTATCTTCATCTTTTTAGCAGAAGGAGTAAAACTTTCCACCCCTGTTTCTGAACTATAAGGCAATGTATACCGACACGGGAAATTACGATGACAAATACTCAGCAGCTTATCCAAATCCACATATTTTCCAACCAATTCCGCAGCCTGTTCTATCAAGGTGTTCATGGAACGTTTGGCTGTCAATGTCAAACCCAAGTGCCGGGATGGAATTTTCAACCCTTCTGTCATAGGCAGATACCCCAAACATTCCACTCCTGCATCAACACAAGCCTCACGTAAATAAGCGAAATGAGAAGGAGATGACACTTGATTGAAAACAATACCTGCAATCTTCACAGCCGGATTAAAATGCTTGAAACCATAAATTAACGGAGCCACAGAATAAGCTGTAGAACGCGCACTTACTATAAGCACTACAGGGATATTCAACAATCTGGCTATTTCAGCACTACTTCCCTGCATTCTTTGATAACCGTCAAACAATCCCATCACTCCTTCGGTTACACATACATCGGCTCCATCTCCATATTTATTATACAGATGTTGTACATGGGTATTTGATGCCATCCAAGTATCCAAATTCACCGACTCATGGTCAGCAGCCAGCGTATGAAATTGTGTATCAATATAATCAGGACCACATTTAAAAGGCTGTACCCGCAGACCTCGTTTGTGCAATGCCCGCAGCAGCCCCATCGTAAAAGTCGTTTTTCCGCTTCCCGATGTAGCGGCCCCTATGAGTAATTGTGGCTTCATTCTTTAGTATTTCTTTAAAAACGGATACAAAGATAGTGCAAATTGCAAATTATCGAAATTAGAATAACAGATTAATTCATAATTCCGACATATCAAGTAAATATCCTTAGAAAGCAATTAAAGTTTTATGGTTTATCAATTAAATAAGCTACCTTTGCAGTCATTTTTGCCAGAATGACAGCTATACAACAATGATAAAATTGATACTATAAATAATTAAACTAGATAATGAATTATGGAACTTTTTAGAAATCTCTTTGAAGGGTACCCTAATTTATGGGGCGGCGGAGTAGCACATTCCGTACTTATTCTTTCACTGGTCATTGCTTTCGGCATCATGTTAGGAAAAATAAAAGTGGCAGGTATCTCATTGGGAGTAACCTGGATACTTTTTGTAGGAATTGTATTCGGTCATTTCAATCTGAACCTGGACGAACATCTGTTGCATTTCTTAAAGGAGTTCGGTCTGATATTATTTGTCTACTCAGTCGGACTACAAGTGGGTCCCGGTTTCTTCTCAGCATTCAAGAAAGGAGGATTCACACTGAACCTGCTTGCCATGATGGTTGTATTTTTAGGTGTGACCATCACCATTATACTCCATTTCATAACAGGTGTCCCCATTACCACAATGGTAGGAATTCTTTCGGGAGCTGTAACCAATACCCCGGGACTAGGTGCCGCACAGCAAGCAAACAGTGATCTGAATGGTATAGACGCTCCCGAAATAGCACTGGGATATGCCGTAGCCTATCCATTGGGAGTAGTAGGGTGTATTCTCTCCCTGCTGGCATTGAAATATATCCTGCGCATCAACACAAAAACCGAAGAAGCCGATGCGGAACGGGGATTGGGGCATCTACAAGAACTGACAGTACGCCCTATCTCACTAGAAATACGCAATGAAGCCGTAGAAGGTAAAACAATAAAAGAAATCAAGCCATTGGTAAACCGTGATTTTGTGATTTCACGCATACGGCACTGTGACGGAGACAGACAAACAGAACTGGTGAACTCCACTACAGTATTTCACATACACGATGAGATTCTTGTTATCGCCAATCCGATAGATGTAGAAGCTATCACTGTCTTTTTTGGAAAACAAGTGAATGTGGAATGGGATTTCCAAAACAAACAACTTATCTCCAGAAAAATTCTGATCACCAAGCCTGAATTGAACGGTAAGACATTGGCCCAACTAAAAATCAGGAATAACTTCGGAGCAAGCATTACCCGTGTAAACCGTTCGGGTGTAGACCTTGTGGCCACTCCCAACCTGCAATTGCAAATGGGTGACCGGGTGAAGATTGTGGGTAGCGAACTAGCTGTAGCCCATGCCGAAAAGATTCTAGGTAATTCCATGAAACGTTTGAATCATCCCAACCTGATCCCTATTTTCTTAGGCATCGCATTAGGGTGTATTCTAGGAAGCACTCCTTTTTTATTCCCCGGTATCCCCCAACCGGTAAAACTGGGACTGGCAGGAGGCCCCCTTATCGTATCCATCCTGATAAGCCGTTTCGGACCACATTATAAACTGATAACCTATACCACCATAAGTGCCAATTTGATGGTACGTGAAATCGGTATCTCGCTTTTCCTTGCTTGCGTAGGATTAGGAGCCGGCAAAGGATTCATCGAAACAATCATTAACGAGGGTGGATATGTATGGATAGCATACGGCGCCATTATTACGCTGCTGCCTTTACTGATTGTAGGTATAATAGGACGATATGTTTATAAACTGAACTATTACACCTTGATCGGAGTATTGTCCGGAGCCACCACCAATCCGCCCGCATTAGCCTACTCCAATGATTTGACCTCTTGTGACGCTCCGGCAGTGGGTTATGCCACCGTTTATCCGCTTACCATGTTTTTACGTGTACTCACAGCACAAATATTAATATTGGCACTTGCCTGATCCCGCCAGAATTATTGCAAATTCATATTACCGTAGGAGTGAATTAGATTCACTCCTACGGTTCAAAATCCCCCACCTCTTTCAAAAGCAACCATTTTTTCATTAATCTTAAAACATATATAAAATAATTGCCTACCTTTGTGCCCGATTTGGTGATATAGGCAGCCTTTCTCTGCCTGTATAAAAGGGAATTCGGTTATAGAATCCGAAGCAGTGCCCGCTACTGTGAAACCCGTCTGATGAAAAGCAATTCTCACCAAGCCACTGTTTCTTTTGCTAGAAATGGGAAGGCGCTTTTCAGGGTGAAGCCAGGAAACCTGCCAAGTCCGAACATAGATAATCATGCTCTCCCGGGGTCAGGAAAGTGAATTATTAATCCTTAAATTCTTTCGATGAAAGTAAAGTTATTATTGACAGCAATTACTTTAAGCTGTCTGGCTATTGACGTACTGGCACAAGTCAGTATCAGTGGAAAGATTGTGAGTGCCGATACCAACGAACCTATAGTGGGAGCTAATATCCGTATCGATCAAAGCCTTTCAGGATGCACCACAAATGGTAAAGGCGAGTTTTCCATCAGCAATCTCCCTGATGGGAAACACGTATTAAGAATCACGCATGTCAGTTACACACCCAAGTCTATCACGACAAAAGGAGGTGAAAAGAATCTTCTTATCAAGCTACAAGACAGTTTTACCAATATAGGCCAGGTAGTAGTAACCGGTACAGGAACACGCCACCGCATGACGGACAGTCCCGTGCCTGTTTCCGTTATCACTGCAAAGGATTTAAGTAATGCCAGTGTAATATCGCTGGACGAGGCCTTACAAAAGCTGACTCCGTCTTTCTCAAGTATGACCAACGGCATGGGGACAACATTGAGTCTGAATGGATTGCCTGATGATTATTTCATTTTTCTGGAAAATGGCAAACGCCTGTATGGAGATGACACCTATGCTCGAATCAATGTTGCCAAAATCAAACGTATTGAAATATTGAACGGCGCTTCTTCCGCTCTTTACGGAACAAATGCTATCGGAGGAGTTATCAACATCATTACTGATGATGTAAAAAATGCTATCAATGTTTCCAGCGATACCCGTTATGCCAGTAAAGGACGTTTTACCCAGTCCGTAAACATAGATGTCAATACCGGCAAGTTCGGCTCCTACACCTCTTATCGCCGTCAGCAGGCCGAAGGATGGCAACTGAATCCATATGAGGAGAACTCCAAAACTCATGAATTGGAAGAAACCGGGAAAGTAGCTTCTACAGGCTTCTATGCAAATACTGTCAATCAAAAATTCACTTTCGATGCTACCGACAAACTCTCCTTTTATGCCCGCGGCGGATATTATGACAACAAGACACGCCGCCCTTATGAAGCATACGACTACAACATATTGCATGAAACCTTTAATTATGGCATTGGTGCCCAATACATGATAAATAAAGGGAATTATATTACCGCAGACTGTTACGCCGATCATTTTTCTTCCTCTTATTGTTTTTTTAAAGACAATAAAACCTATAATGGAAAAGCAGGTGAAGAGCAAGTGCGCAAACGGACCCGTAATCACAATCTTAGCATAAAAGGTATTTTTAAATTAGGTAACCGGCACAAACTTTCAGTCGGCACAGAATATATCGTTGATGTCTTGAAAAGTCAAACAGACAATATAGCCAAAGAAGATGCTTATACACTGGCCTTGTTTGCACAAGATGAAATAAAGTTACTGAGAAACCTACAGGCTTTGATTGGTGTACGTTACATTTATCATGAAAATTTCAAAAATCATGCCACTCCCAATGTAGCACTGATGTATAAACCCGGCAAATTCAATTTCCGTGCCTCCTATGCAGCAGGTTTCCGAACTCCTACCCTGTCTGAACTCTATGCCACTGACATAGCTAAAAAAAATGACAGGTTGACAATAGGTAATTTGGATTTAAAGCCGGAAAAGAATAATTATTTCTCATTGAGTGCAGAGTATGTACATGAGCGTTTTTCAGTATCAGTCAATGCTTTTTATAATAATATTCGTGACATGATAGATTATAATACGATTGCCACGGGAGATAAAGCTATGGAGCAATATGGTCATAAGGAAGTTCGTCAACGTGATAATATAGCGGAGGCTAAAGTCCACGGAATCAATGTATCCGCCAATGCATACCTAGGTGCCGGGTTCAATTTAAGCGGAGGATACACTCATCTTAATACCCAAGATGTGGAATTGGAACAACCCATCGACAAAAGTATAAAAAACGCATACAATATCAATGCCCAATGGGCGCATTCATGGAAAATATATCGGTTGAATATAAATTTGAACGGCCGTATCAACAGCAAGCGTTTCTCTAAAAGTTACGGTTATGCTCCCGAGTATCAATTGTGGGATTTAAACACACGCCATTCTTTCAACTTAAAATCTGTAATCATCGAACCCGGATGCGGCATGGAAAACCTGTTCGATTATATGGATGACCGTCCTTATAACAGCAATTATGCGACACTTACCCCCGGACGTTCATTCTACATCAGTCTGTCTTTAAAATTTAAAAGCTAAAAAAATCAAAGATTTATCGAAGATAATATAAAATAAACCTCTATCTTTGCAACGGAATTAGTAATCGGGCTATCACATAGCCCGATGCAAGGGAACCCGGTGTAAATCCGGGGCTGTACCTGCAGCTGTAAATCCTCATGATGTTGATTGGATAGTCTAAAACCACTGTTTCATTTGAAGAAATGGGAAGGTTTCCAATCAGAGGAAAGCCAGAATACCTGCTAAGTCTGTTGAACAATAAACACCAAGCTTCCAGGATTAGAAGTATGTGTCCATTCGAACAAGCGTTTTCCAACGTCTATTCCTTTGTGGCATTCCTCTTTATCAGAGGGAAACTTGATGTTTTATTTTGCAAATTAAATAAAACATAATATGAGGTATTTACTTCCTGCTATTCTACTATTAGGTACACAAATTGCAAGTGCCCAAAGTATTCTCAAAGATAAAGACGATAAAGAATTGTCCGTATTACTGAATGAAGTGGTCATCACGGGTACAGGTACTGAACATTATCTGAAAGATGCTCCCGTACAGACTGAAGTCATAACCAGCAAAGCTTTGGAACAATATCAGGCACGCAGTATAGACGATTTGCTCAGTGGTCTTAGTCCTTCATTGACCTTTCATGATGGTGATATGGGGAGCCATATCCAACTAAACGGATTGAACAATGACTATATCCTGATCATGATAAATGGAAAAAGAATGAATGGCGATGTAGGAGGGCAAAACGACTTGAATCAATTAAATCCTGCTAATATAGAACGCATAGAGATTGTAAAAGGGGCCGCTTCTTCACTTTATGGCAGTGACGCAATAGCCGGAGTTATCAATATCATAACCAAACGTAACCGTGAAAAAATGGAGCTCACCAACACATCCCGCATAGGTGAATATGGTGATATACGTCAAAGTACCAGTTTCGGCTTTAACTATAGAAAGATAAAATCTGTAACCGGAATCAACTTCCGGCATACCGATGGTTGGCGGAATACAGACCTACAATGGGATCAGAATCAATTGAAATCCGGCTCTACTATGTTGACCGTAAACCGTTCTTCAAACTATACCCTGTCCGAGAACATTGAATGGCAAGTCAACCGTAAACTAGACCTCACTGCAGAAGGCACTTATTATGAGCGTTGGGTAATGCGTACACACGGTCCTTGGAAATATCAAGCCAATGATTTTTATTATCGCAACTATACATTTGCAGTGGGAAGTAAATATAAATTAGGAAAACGGAATTATCTGACAGCAGACCTATCTTATGGCAGATACGGTTACTTCTATGACTATAAGCTAAACGAGCATACTGATTATTTTCTAGACAATGACCGCCATGAACGTATCACCTACTTTGCCGGTCAACGTATCAAACAAAGTATTCAGAAACAAATATTAAGCCAGGTAAAAAGTGTATTTTATCTTGGAGAGGATCATATTTTAAATGCAGGAATCGAATATCAGTACAATCATTTGGAATCACCTCATCACATTGACGGTGACCGCGCTTCCGTTTATACGTTGGCAGCTTATATACAGGAGGAATGGACAGCCAGAGAAAATCTGGTTCTGACTGCCGGGGTACGAGGAACACAACACAAGGAAACAGGGTTGAATTTCAGTCCGAAAATATCAGGACTTTATAAACCCGGAGAACATATTAATTTGCGTGCGTCTTATGCTTTAGGCTACAAAGCACCCACTATTAAAGAACTTTATTATAATTATACCGGAGTTATCGGAGGCGGTGCTTTGACTGCATATCATGGCAACACAGATCTAAAAGCACAAACCTCACAATATGCTTCAATCGGTATCGAGTACGTAGGGCAAAAATTCCAAGCCAGTTTAACCGGATACATGAATTATCTTCACAACATGATTGAGTTGGTTGAAATTTCCGTAACTCCCGATGAAAAGTTTCTTGAAGTAGAAAAGAGCAAACAATATAAGAATCTGACAAAGGCACGTATTTATGGTATGGATTTCACCTTCAACTATCATCCTGCAAAATCTCTCAGCCTTGCCGGTGGATATAGTTATGCTGATCCGAAAGCACAATATCCTAACAAAGGTATAAATTATATGAAATATCTTCCTATTGATGCCACTTCCAGCCATAATGCAAATTTAAATGTCTTATGGCAACATTCATGGAAACTATATCGTTTGGGTGTCGGCATCTATGGCAGATATCAGTCTACACGACGTTATATCAATGATAACAATGCCGACGGATTCCAAACTTGGCGTATCAACACAGCCCACTCATTATTAAAAATGAAACGGTGGTCATTAACGATGAATGCCGGGATAGATAATGTATTTGACTATGTAGACCGTACTCCCTTCGGACGGAATCGTGCTACATCAACTCCAGGAAGAACTTTTTATGTATCTGCCCTTATTAAATTCAAAAACAATTAATAACCAACAATTTATAAATCTTTTTTTATTCGTATGAAACAATTCAAGTATTATCTGATGGCGGCTTTTGTTGCTGCCGTAACTTGCACAGGATTCAGTTCCTGTAGCGACAATGATGATGAAGAAAGTACTGTTAATCCTGCTGTGGATGTAGTGAGCAAAACCAAACAACATGACACCGCCATCTTACTCTGTACTTTCGGCAGCACCTATAATGAGTCCCTAACTGTTTATGATGACATTATTGAGGATTTCAAATCTAAATTCCCCAATACGGATATTTATATGTCATTCACTTCACGTACATGTATCGGGCGCGTAGAAGCATCTACCGGCATAGCACGTTATGAATTGGACCAATGGTTGAAAGCAATAGGCGATGCAGGATACAAACGTGTGGCTGTACAATCATTGCACGTAATTCCAGGCGAAGAATATCTTTCATTAATGAATACTGATGTAAAAAAATACTTTATGATTCAATGGTATCCGCATATTGATGTATTGAAAGGTGCCAACCTTCTTTCCAGTGCAGAAGATACTAAAGATGTAGCAGAGATACTTTACAAACACTATGAGTCTAAATTAGCAGGCAAGAACAACATCGTGCTTCTAATGGGACACGGTAATCCGGATGAGAATTACAATGCCAACACAAAGTATTCTGACATGGAAAAAGCATTGCAGGAACTTGCTGCCAACAACAATATCTTTGTAGGTACTGTGGATTATGGTGACATGCTTTTCTTCCCGAAAGAAATAGAGAAAGAGCCGGCTAATAGAATTCCTGTAGAAGGATTTGACAAAACCCAATATCCCAACTGTATGTACTCTAAGGTGATGAGCTATTGCGAAAAGAACGGTCTGAACCCATCAGAAGTAAATGTTTATCTTGCACCTTTCATGTCAATTGCCGGTGACCATGCCCACAACGATCTTTGGGGATTGGAAGCTATGGCCGAAGATGACGATGTAAGTAGTGTGGAAATCAATACAAATGAATATAGCTGGCGTGAACGTTTGGAGAAATTAGGATTCAAAGTAGACAGAACATTCGAAAGCCACCCGACAGATCAAGCCGGAGCCGATCATGGTATTAAAGACGGATGTAATATGAAACCTTTGGGTAGTTATCCTGAGATTCGCCAAATTTGGGTAAACCATTTATATGAAAACTGGAATGATGACAGTGCATGGGAGAACGGTGAAGACTATCAACCGGAAGCATAACCAACTTAATATATTTATCTGAAAAAGGCGGAATTTATTTCCGCCTTTTTCAGATACGCCAAAACCGATAGATACCATCTTTCATCTCATCCCCGTATATCCGATAGAAATGCTGATGGGTATCAGGAGATATGTCAATTGGTTACTCATAGCACTGTACATGGAAATAGTAGCTGTGCTGCTTGGAAGCATGGTAATAGAACTTGCCCAAGAGGTTTAATGCTATCCAAATTTTACAAATCATTTCTGATTTTTAAACGAACTCAATGCTGTAATAATTCCAATTTTCATTATCTTTGTTCCCGAATCGGTTCCGAATAGATGTCCTCTATCCGGATTAAAAGGGAATCGGGTGTAAATCCCGGACAGTCCCGCTGCTGTGAAACTCCGATAAAATTTCCGATACGTACCTATTGCCACTGCCTGACTCCACATAACGAGAACGCGGGAAGGCATCGGAAATGAGGAGCCAGTCAGAAGACCTGCCATTCATCAAAGGCCGTTTCTACTCGTGGGGTTAGGGAAGCGGTACGAAAATATACAATAATTCATACCAACAGCATCTCATGCAAATAATTAAAAGGAATGGGACAACAGAATCCTACGACAGGGAAAAAATAGCCGTTGCCATACGGAAAAGTTTTATCAGTACCCAAAAAGAAATAACAGATGAAGCTGTCTACACCATAGTAGATGAAGTGGAACAATTTCTGCATCAAAACGAAGCAAATCGTAGTGTAGAACGCATTCAGGACGAAGTGGAACGTAGCTTGATGGAACATGGCTTTTACGCAGAAGCCAAAAACTATATACTTTACCGTTGGCAGCGCACAGAAAGAAGAAAAGTCCTCAGTCAAATCATTACCGGAACCGGTGATGATACTATAGCAAATATACTGAAAGAGATACAAAAAGACTTCTCCGGGAAGGAATATAGTCTAACCTTTCTCGCAGAGAAATTCACAAGTTTCTGTAAACCGGATATGACATCCGGGGAACGGTTGGCGGCACTTGTCAAAGCGGCTGTAGAACTGACAACACAAGAAACTCCCGACTGGGAATTCATTGCAGCGCGTCTGCTGAATTTCCGATTGACAAAGAAACTGACCGAACAGGCGGAAGCTGCCGGCATCTTTTCATTTTATGATAAATTACGCTACCTCACCGACGAGGGCTTGTATGGTAATTATATCTTGGCCTCCTATACTCCACAGGAGATAGAAACGGCAGCCGGCTTCATGTGTCCCGAACGTGACAAGCTTTTCAATTATTCAGGACTGGATCTGCTTGCCAAACGTTATCTGATCCGTACCCGTTCACACGAACCTATAGAGTCTGTGCAGGAAATGTATTTAGGGATTGCCCTTCATCTCGCTATGCCCGAAAAACAGAACAGACTGCAATGGGTAAAAAAGTTCTATGATATATTAAGTCGTCTGGAAGTCACAATGGCCACTCCTACCCTGGCAAATGCCCGAAAACCTTATCACCAGTTATCCAGTTGCTTCATTGATACAGTGCCCGATAGTCTGGAAGGCATTTACCGCAGCTTAGACAATTTTGCGATGGTAAGCAAATTTGGAGGAGGAATGGGAATGTACTTTGGCAAAGTTCGTGCCGCAGGTGGAAACATACGCGGATTCAAAGGTGTGGCCGGAGGTGTAATCCGATGGATGAAACTGGTGAATGACACTGCTGTAGCCGTTGACCAGTTAGGTATGCGTCAGGGAGCCGTAGCCGTCTATCTGGATGTATGGCACAAAGACTTGCCTGAGTTTCTGCAACTCCGGACCAATAATGGAGATGACCGGATGAAAGCGCACGACATCTTCCCCGCCGTATGCTATCCGGACTTATTCTGGCGTATGGCGAAACGGGATTTAAACCAGCAATGGCATTTATTCTGCCCCAATGAAATAATGACCGTCAAAGGATACTGTCTGGAAGACTACTACGGAGAGGAATGGGAACAAAGATACATGGATTGCGTAAATGACTCCCGACTCTCCAAGCGCAGCATGAGCATCAAAGATATCGTCAGACTGATACTGCGTTCGGCTGTAGAAACAGGTACTCCCTTTACATTCAATCGTGACACCGTGAACCGTGCCAATCCCAATGCGCACCGGGGAATCATTTATTGCTCCAATCTTTGCACGGAAATAGCACAAAACATGTCCTCCATTGAAACAGTCTCTACAGAGATATGTACGGAAGATGGTGATACAGTGGTAGTCAAAACAATCCGGCCCGGAGACTTTGTGGTATGTAATCTTGCCAGCCTTTCATTAGGACATTTGCCCTTGGAGGATGAAAAACAAATGAAAGAAAAGGTGGCAACTGTAGTACGGGCATTGGATAATGTGATTGAACTGAACTTTTATCCGATTCCTTTCGCTCAGATTACCAATCATCGCTACCGCAGTATCGGCTTGGGAGTCAGCGGCTATCATCATGCTCTTGCTGTTCGCGGCATTCGTTGGGAAAGCGAGGAACATCTCAGTTTTATGGATAAAGTTTTCGAACGTATCAACTATGCTGCCATAACAGCAAGTAGCGAACTGGCAAAAGAAAAAGGGGCCTATCATTATTTTGAAGGCAGCGACTGGCAGACCGGAGCTTATTTTATAAAACGGGGTTACAATTCGCCAGAATGGAAAGCATTGGCTGTAAAGGTTTCCACACAAGGAATGAGAAATGCCTATCTTCTTGCCATTGCCCCCACCAGCAGCACCAGTATCATTGCCGGAACCACTGCCGGAACAGATCCGGTAATGAAACGTTTCTTCTTGGAAGAAAAGAAAGGAGCCATGCTGCCACGTGTTGCACCGGCATTGTCCGATAAGACCTATTGGATATATAAAAGTGCTTATCTGACAGATCAGACATGGAGTATCCGTGCCGCAGGGATCCGGCAGTTACATATAGACCAGGCGCAAAGTCTGAATCTATACATTACCAATGAATTTACCCTGAGACAAGTATTAAACCTGTATTTGCTGGCATGGGAATGTGGCGTAAAAACAGTATATTATGTCCGCAGCAAATCATTGGAAGTAGAAGAATGTGAAAGCTGTGCTTCCTGATCTTTTCGTAAACACTCCAGTACTGAATTGTCATGCTAAAACATTTCTTGTAGGGGCACCATGCTTGCGCCCCTACAAGAAATGAATAACAAATTTATTTTTAATATACAGCCTTGAGTTAGCAGTAAAACAAGAAGACAGAATATAAAACAACAATAAATCATGAATACAATAAAATTAAAAAAGAATGCCCTTTTCAATCCTGAGGGAGATACCGACCTCCGTCACAGAAGAATGATTGGAGGAAACACCACCAATTTGAATGATTTCAATAATATGCGCTACAAATGGGTTAGTGACTGGTATCGTCAGGCTATGAATAATTTTTGGATTCCCGAAGAAATCAATCTCACCCAAGACACCAAGGATTATCCTCACCTGGACCAGGCAGAACGCACCGCCTATGATAAAATCCTGAGTTTTTTAGTGTTCCTTGATTCTTTACAAAGCAATAATCTGCCCACCATCAGCGAATACATCACAGCCAATGAAGTTAATCTATGCCTCCATATCCAAGCCTTTCAGGAATGTGTACACAGCCAAAGCTACAGTTACATGCTGGATTCTATCTGTAGCCCCGAAAAGCGTAACGAGATCCTTTACCAATGGAAGACAGACGGACACCTGCTGAAAAGAAATACCTTTATAGGCAATTGCTATAACGAATTCCAGGAAAGTCAGGATGGATTCACATTGATGAAAACCCTTATCGCCAACTATATATTGGAAGGAATCTATTTCTATAGCGGATTCATGTTTTTCTATAACTTGAGCCGTAATGGAAAAATGTCAGGTTCCGCACAAGAAATCCGATATATCAATCGAGATGAAAACACGCATCTGTGGTTATTCCGCAACATTATTCTGGAATTAAAGAAAGAGGAACCGGATTTATTCACTCCCGATAAAGTAAAAATATATGAATACATGATGCGTGAGGGGGTCAAGCAGGAAATAGAATGGGGACAATATGTGATAGGAGACAATATACAGGGACTCAACCGGAAAATGATAGAAGATTATATTCAATATTTAGGCAATCTCCGTTGGAGTAGTTTAGGTTTTGGCCCTCTGTACGAAGAAAACCATAAAGAGCCGGAAAGCATGCACTGGGTATCTCAATATTCCAATGCCAATATGGTAAAGACTGATTTTTTTGAAGCAAAGAGTACGGCTTATGCCAAAAGCACAGCTTTGGAAGATGACTTATAACCCATTTACAAAATAATTTTGCTCCGCATCTTAAACCGTTAAGATACGGAGCAATAAATGACCTGACAGAAACATTTCCATTAAAGACTATCAATAAACAGCTGTCGCCACCTCTTTCACATTATCCACCGCACCCACTGTATAAAAATGTATCCCCGGAACCCCATATGCTATCAGCTCCCGGCATTGATTGATACACCACTCTATGCCTAATGCACGCACTTCTTTATCATCCTTGCATTTCATTGCTTCCACAACCAGTTCCTGTGGTAAATCCACATTGAATGTTTTAGGAATAACACTGAGTTGTGATAGCTTGGAAAAAGGTTTGATGCCCGGTACGATAGGAACATTAATCCCCTCTTTTCTTGCACGCTCCACAAAGTCAACGTATTTTCGGTTATCATAAAACATTTGTGTCACTACATAATCGGCTCCGGCTTCCACTTTCTTTTTTAACCAATATAAATCTTGTTCCATGTTGGGAGATTCCTCATGCTTCTCCGGATAGCCTGCCACCCCATAACGAAAAGAAGTTAAAGGAGCCTGAATCGGCGTTCCATCAATAAATTTGCCTTCATTAAAAGCATTGATCTGCTCTTCCAACTCCAAAGCATGGGCATAACCATCTTTCTCGGGAACAAAAGAAGATTCATCTTTTGCCTTGTCACCCCGGAGTACCAACAGATTAGTAATACCTAAGAATTGCAAATCAAGCAATATATATTCCGTATCTTCACGCGAGAAACCACTGCACAAAATATGCGGTACAACAGTAATATCATATTTATTATGTATAGCCGCAGCCACCGCTACCGTACCCGGACGCCGCCGATAACGATTACGTTCATATAAACCACCCCCCAACTCGCGATACACATATTCGCTGCGATGAGTGGTAATATTGACATAAAGAGGATCAAACTCCCGTAATGTATCTATTGTAGCATATAGTTTTTCAATTCCAGTACCTTTCAACGGTGGAAGAACCTCGAAAGAAAATGCTGTTTTCTTTTCCTTATTTATCAACTCAGCAATACCCATCTTTTTTGACCTTTTTACTTATTAATTCCGATAAATCCATATAACAGACAGCTATATAGAAGATTTATCTTTATATTAATCACATTTCAGATTTATTTCTTCACAAAGATAGGAATAGCAGATTTTACATCCAATAAAGCATTTTATTTTAGATAATTATTCTAAATAAAAAGTATCAAAAGAATTATTATCTAAAATAACCTGTTCGAAAGTCCTATAACAGGTTATTTATTCTATGACGCAAATTGCCGGGAGAGGGCGGACAGCGCTCCTCTCCCGGCAATAATATATACAAATTAAAAACTCAATTTCACTCCGGCAAAGTAAGAACGCGGCATACCCGGTCCATAAATGTAACCGGAATCACGTTTTGCCCCCCGGTCAAAGTCACTTTGATACGCATTAAAGATATTATGTACTCCAGCATTGACCTGCATGGTTATGCCTTTATACAAATTGAAATCATAACCGGCTTTCAGATTCAATTCAAAGAAATCAGGTGTATTCACAGCAATGTCCTTATCAATAAAACCTGCTTTATGTTCTACCATCATACTACCGGTATAAGTACCGGATAATGCAATAGTCATCGGTACGAAAGGGTTGTATGACAAAGTGAAATATCCATAAGTATTCGGAGTACGGAACATTTTTTTCTCCATCGGAACCGTTTCATCATCACTCCATGCACGTGCCTGCTTGTATTCGGCCTTCTGCATGGTAACGCCGGCCTGCAATTGAAGTAAGGAACGGTAAGCAATCTTTCCTTCCAAAGTCAAACCATATACCTTAGCTCCTTTCTCGTTATACCGTTCATTGATAATAATACCGTCACGCTCTCCTTTCTGACGTAAGGCAAATACGTCTGAAAGCGAAGTATAAAAACCTTCTATAAGCAAGTTTCCCTGAAAATCTCCCCAACGATGATACAAATCTCCCGATATACTCAGACTTTGTGATTTTTCTTCTGTCAAGTCTTTTGCCAGTTCAATCATAGACACAGTTCCACCTACATTTTCTATATGCAAATCTTCATCAAAAGCCTGAGGTGCACGGAATCCGAAAGAATAGCTGGCACGCAGGTTCATATTTTCGGTCGGATTGTAACGAAGATTAGCACGCGGACTGAAGATTACATGATCCACCATATTATGTTTATCCAAACGCCCTCCAAGTAAAAAGCTCCACTGCTTGTTCTTCCATTCATTCTGGAAAAATGCACTGGCTATACGGACTTCTTGTTTGGTATAACGGTTATACCCCCACATATCATCCGTCAAGTTATCTTGATTATATTCCAGTCCTCCGGTAAAATCGGCAGGCATAAAGAAACATTTATCAAAACTATAGATATACTGCGATCCTGTGACCCAGGTAAAATCCGTGGTCGCGCCATACGCATTCACATCTTGTCCTCCACCATAATAACTGTCGCGTCCTGTATGCTGTGCAGAAGCATATACACTCAGCCGCTGTTTCTCATCCGGAGAGAAATAATCAAATTTCGCTCCCCCGCTATTGATAGTATGCTGCAATTGTTCGGCTATATCCGCTTCATGGGGAGGTCGGTTCAGTTTATTCCCGCCACGACGGAACTCACTGAGATGATGATATTCAAAAGTCAGTTTTGAATATGTACTTGTTTTGATAAAAGAACGAAAACCGACTGTCTGATTTTTCAGTTTTGGCAATTCGGTGTAGCCATCGCCATCATTGTCATAACCGCTTCTTTCTCTGTTCTGTCCAAAAATATACAATCCTGCCTTATGATTATCAGTCACTAACGAAGCATTCAGTGTCGTATTATTATCCCAAGAAGAAGTACCGCCTATGCCTGTCAGAGTATGTGTCAACTGCCCTGAGTTCCGTACAGGCTCCTTGGTGATTATATTAATGGTTCCCGCAATGGCTGAAGAACCGAACAATGCCGAACCTCCTCCGCGCATCACCTCTACACGCTCAATCATATTGGCAGGTATCTGTTCCAATCCATATACACCGGCCAAGGCACTGAATATAGGACGCGAGTCAATCAATATCTGCGTATAAGGGCCATCCAACCCATTGATACGTACTTGCTGGAAACCACAGTTCTGACAATTATTCTCGACCCGCACTCCGGGCTGAAAATTCAGTCCTTGCGACAAGGTGGAGGAATTAGTGTTCTCAAACACTTTCACATCCATCACATTAACCAACGTAGGTGCCATGCGGCGGGTGGTCTCACTACGATTGGCAGACACCACCACTCCGTCCAATGCTATCAAATCCTCTTCTATCTCGAAGTTCTCCTCCAAAGTTTTCCCTTTTCTTAAAGTTACTTTCCGGCTGACCGTCTTGTAACCGACAGCACTTACCTCCATGGTAAATTCTCCTTCAGGCAGATTTTTAAGAAAATAGTGTCCACTGGCGTCAGTCATAGTCCCTATGGTAGTTCCTTTCAGCGATACACTGATAAAAGAGAGGTGTTCTTTCGTATTCTTATCCAATACATGACCTATGATATTGGCATCGGACTTATTCAATTCATTGGCGTGCACAGCCGATGATGAGAGTAGAAAACACACTGCTCCCATCAAGAAAAATATATATTTCTTCATGTGTTGTTATTCTGTTTATTAATAAATAAAAGGATAGCGGTCAGAAGAATGAATCCGCAAACAGATAATGTAACGGAAAATCACTCCACCAACATAAAAATATACTATTTAACAAACAGCGGGAGGCGCACGCAAATACATGCCACAACCGGTTCGTATCAGTTTGATGCGTTCTACAGCCGGCACAGCCAGCAAACACAGCAATGCCCAAAAGACCGTTGTGGAAGACGGAGTGAACAAACTACCGGAAGCAGCAAAAGAAGAAAGGAAAAAGATAGTTTCCAATTCCACTTCTGTATGTTGATGCTCCCCTTTAAACGGATGCGAGTGTACGATAATCACCCCATTTACCACATGCGAGTGAGTAAAAAGGGTAATACCTCCCAAATAGGCAATAAATATCAGTGGAAGGAAAAGCTTTAGAATATGAATCAAATGCTTCTTCATCGTAACGGGGGCAAAGATAGAACTATTTCCAATAGCAGTCAATACCTATTAATAGTAGTTATGGATTTAAAACCGGAAACAAGCCTCTTATCCTGCCAAAGAAAATGCCCATTCGTCCTTAGTTGTCCCTTCCTTATATATTAAGAAGCCTATAAATCAGTATCAAACATCACAAAAATGTTTCTTTTATTTTCAGAATCCCAAAAGATTTTAAAATAAAACCCTACCTTTGCATCAGATTTGGTGATGTAAGTACTTTCCGTATTTGCATAAAAGGGAATTCGGTCATAGAATCCGAAGCAGTGCCCGCTACTGTGAAACCCGTCAATGAAAAGCAACTCTCGCCATGCCACTGTTTCCTTTGTAAGAAATGGGAAGGCGCTTTTCAGGGTGAAGCCAGGAAACCTGCCAGGTCTGAACATAGATAATTCACGCTTTCCCGGGGCCAGGAAAGCTAATTATTAATTCTTAAATTATTTCGATGAAAAAGAAATGTTTACTGACAGCCTTATTCGGCTGCATGGTGGTGTGTGCATCCGCCCAGATATCGTTAAGTGGAAAAGTAGTGGATGCCCGTACAGGAAAGCCGGTGGAAGGCGCTAACGTACGTTTGGAACAAACTACAATAGGATGTGCTACCAATCCTAAAGGAGAATTTTTGTTGAAAGACATCAAAGAGGGAACGTATACCCTGCGTACCAGTTGCCTGAATTATGCTCCTGTCACTCAGAAAGTCAGTCAAAGTCAAAAAGAAATGGTGATAAGGCTGAAAAGTACCACTTTCAACATGGATCAGGTAGTGGTAACCGGAACCGGAACTCACCACAAGCTGAAAGACAGTCCTGTACCCGTAGAGGTCATTTCCCAACGTGATCTGCAAAATGCCAATCCATCCAGTTTCCAGGATGCCTTGGTGAAACTGGTTCCCTCTATCTCGGTGCAAACCACCGCTATGGGAACAACCCTATACGTAAACGGACTGCCTGATAAATACCTCCTCGTATTAATTAACGGTAAAAAAGTAGCCGGAGATATTTCGGGATCTATAGATTACGACCGGATCAATATGGATGCCGTAAAACGTATTGAAGTATTGAAAGGAGCATCTTCCGCCCTTTATGGCAGTGACGCCATCGCAGGAGTAATCAATATCATTACCGATGATCCTAAATCTGCATTGAATGTATCTTCCAATACCCGTGTAAGTTCTCACGGACGAATTTCAGAATCAGTCAACGCAGACGCCAATGATGGAAAATTATCCGCACACTTGAACTATAATTACCGCACTTCGGATGGATGGCAACTGAATCCGTATGAGGAAAGCAAGGGAGAACTGGTGGAAACCACAAAGAAACCGGTCTATAAGAATCATTCGCATAATGTGAGCCAAACCTTGAGCTACGCAGCCACAGAGCGTTTAAGCCTTCATTTGAACGGTAATCTTTTTATCAGCGAGAACGACCGTACCGGAGCCTACGATTACAACAACCGGCATCAGTCCTATACAGTGGGTGGAACAGCCAAATATCTGTTGGCTAAGCGGGCTTCATATATAGAAGGGAATATAAGCACCACCAATTTCCGTTCTTTTTATGACTATATAAATGATGCAAAAACGCATAAAACCGGTGACGAAGTCCTCAGTAAAGACCAGACTTACACCAATGCCAATCTAAAAGGTGTATTCAAGACTCACGAGAACAATACACTTTTTACCGGACTGGACTATGTATTCGAAGGCTTGGAGCCGACTGAAACCAGCAAGATGCTGAATAATGAATACCAAAGTGTTTATACACTGGCAGCATACGTACAGGACGAAGTAAAACTACTGGATGCAATCAGCGTAGTGGCAGGTATACGGTATGCCTATAATGAAAAGTTTAAAAGCCAGTTCACGCCCAAACTATCCTTGATGTACCAATATTCAGGACTGAATGTACGTGCATCCTACGCTGCCGGATTCCGTTCACCTACCTTGCAACAAATGTATGCCGTTTCTGAAAGCCGTGGACAAATCACGGTCGGAGACCCTGACCTGGACCCGGAAAAGAGCAATTTCTATAATTTGAATATAGAATACAATCATCGTTTGTTCTCCATTGCCGCGTCCATTTATCAGAATGACCTGAAAGACAAGATCGAAGCGGAAGATATAGGAACAACGCCCGAAGATATTGAAAACGGCATCACTCGCAGACGCCAGTACCGCAATATAGAAAAGGCACGTGTGAAAGGCTTTGACATAGGTTTTTCAGTCCGTCCCTTCACAGGCTTCATGTTCGGAGCAAACTATATTTACACGGACGGGCGCAACCGTACGGAAGACATCCGTTTGGAAAGAACAGTACGTCACTCGGGTAATTTCAATGCCAGCTGGCGAAAAACATGGAATGATTATACATTCAATATTGCAATCAACGGACGCTATCAAGGTACACGCTGGTCTAAAACTTACGGCAACGCCCCCGCCCACCAGCTTTGGGATATCAACACACGCCATTCATTCAATTTAAAATCTGTTGCTCTGGAACCCGCCGTCGGAGTTGAAAACATTTTCAATTACACAGATGACCGTCCTTATAACAGTAATTATGCAACTCTGACACCGGGACGCTCTTTCTATGTCAGTCTGCTGGTTCGTTTCAAGCAATAAAACTATTTTTAGCATGACCTCTAAAACCAGACTTGTCTATCTGCTCATAACAACTTTCTGCCTGGCAGGTTGCGGCTATAAAAGCCGCAACCCGGTGAGTGAAAACGGGCTACCTTCCGCAGATACCATACAAACAGCCCTGGCCCCCCGTTATGCCAAAGGCTTCAAGATAACTGTTCGTCCGGATGGAGTAAAGCTTCTGTCCATCTCGGAGCCGAACAATAACCATGCAATACCCGAACTTTTCGCCTTAGTTCCTAAAGGAACAAAAGCCGAGATACCCGATGGCTATACCGTTATTCCGACTCCGACAGACAGAGTGATCTGCATGACCACGCCGCAACTGGCAGGTTTTACCGGTCTGAACGCTTATGACAAAGTGGTAGCGACAAGTACCACCCGCCGGATGCAGAATAAGGAATGGCTTGCCCGATTAAAAGACGGACGGGTGAAAAAGATAGGAATGGAAGGAAACTTTGATACGGAAATTATCATTGCATCCCAACCCGATATCATTTTCGTATCTCCCAACCGCCGGGGAGGGTATGAAGTGATGAAAGAGCTGAACATCCCTCTGGTCCCCTATTGGGCTTTCAAGGAAACATCACCATTGGGGCTGTCCGAATGGATCAAGGTAGCAGGTATGTTTATCGGTAAAGAGGAAGAAGCATGCCAATTATTTGCACAAATGGAACAACGCTATAACCTGTTGAAAGCCAAAGTTTCCAATGTAAAACAGCGTCCCAGTGTATTCAGTGGAGAAATGAGAAGAGATACCTGGTATGTACCCGGAGGACAAAGTTTCTATGCCCGCTTGTTCGCCGACGCAGGGGCCGATTACTTTATGAAGGATAATCCTGAAACAGGAGGTGTACTCATGGATTTTGAAACCGTATACGCCAAAGGATATAATGCCGGCTACTGGAGAGTGATGAATGGTTATAAAGGAGAATTCTCTTATGAAGCATTAAAAGCTTCCAATCCACAATATGCTGATTTCCGGGCTTTTAAAGAAAAGAAGGTTATTTATTGCAATCTGGAATGGATACCTTTGTATGAGAATCTTCCCCTCTCACCCGATGTTCTTCTGAGTGACATGATAAAAGCTTTTCACCCGGAACTACTTCCCGATTATCATCCTGTGTTTTATTCGCTTCTGGAAAAAGAATAAGTATTCCAGTTCTCATGCTTATGGTAACAAACAGTTTTAATCCGGCTTATCTATTTCACTATTACAAAAATGGCTGAAGTCTCGGACTTCAGCCATTCCGTAAAAGGTTATTCCAATATACCGGCAATATCCTCCGCCATCTGCTTGTCAGTCAACCGGTTGGCTTTCATCAGCTCATCCAGATTATAGCGGTCTGCAAATTCTTTACGAAGTCCGTAATTCAGCACCCGCATTTCAGAATTACCATAATAACGCGCTATCTTCTCGCCGAATCCTCCATCCAGCACCCCGTCTTCCAACGTTACGACAATACGATGCCCCACTTTCAACTCTTCCAGCATCGGTTCGTCAAGCCCTGTTATGTAACGGGGATTAATCAAAGTAGCCTCAACACCCGACTCTTCCCGAAGCTTATTCTTCAAAGCCTGTCCCAAATCATAGAAAGAACCCAATGCAAGAATAGCGACAGTTTCTCCCCTGGCTGTCATTTTGTAGCGGTTTAACTCGCTATAATCCGTGTCAAACTCTTCCTTACGATGCACCACTGCCACTCCCGGCACACGGATGGCAACGGGATATTCCGTCTGGCGGACAGCCCATTCCAACATAGCAAAATACTCTTCGGAACACGTAGGAGCCAGATAAACCATATTCGGGATATTGCTGATAAGCGGAATATCGAAGAAACCCAGATGAGTCACATCGTTCATTCCGGCTACTGTCCCCATAAACACAGTGATCACCGCCGGATTTCCATTGATACACAAATCCTGAGACAACTGGTCATAGCAACGCTGGATAAAAGTACTGTAAACCCCGTACACCGGACGTCCGCCACCGGCAGCGATACCCGATGCCAATGCCACGGCATGTTCCTCGGCAATACCTACATCCACAAACTGACGCCCTGCCTGTTTCCGGCGTTCAGGAGTAAAACCTATCACAGTAGGAGTACCCGAACTGATGGCAACAACCGTGTGGTCCTCCTTCATCTTCTCCAACAAAAACTTCCCGGTCAGGCTATGGTAATCCTCCATACCGCTGCAATCCACCTTCGGCTTACCCGTTTCCAGATCGAAAGGCATCTCCCAATGAAATTCCTCCCGGTCGGCTTCTGCCGGAGCGTATCCCTTTCCTTTCTGTGTGTGAATATGAACCACTGTGGGACGTGATGTATCTTTCACCTTGGCAAAAGCCGCAACCAAAGACGGAATATCATTCCCCTCTCCCACATAAAGATAATCCAACCCCAGAGAACGGAAGAAATTACAGGACGACCGTCCCTCCGTGTCGCGCAGTTCTTTCAGGTTCTGATAGAGCCCGCCGTGGTTTTCGGCAATGGACATTTCATTATCATTAACCACTATAATAAGGTTGGTTCCCATTTCTCCCGCATTGCTCAGACCTTCATAAGCTTCTCCGCCGCTGAGCGATCCATCCCCTATCACGGCTATGATATTCTCGTGTCCGCCTTTCAGATCTCTGGCTTTGGCAAGACCGCAAGCCAGACTGACAGAGGTGGAAGTATGGCCGATAGTGAAAAAATCGTGCCCGCTTTCCCGGGGATTGGTGTATCCGGACACCACATCATAATCCTCCGGATTCAGGAAAGCATCCTTACGCCCGGTCAGCATCTTATGTGTATAACTTTGATGGGATACATCATATACCATCTTATCCGTCGGTGAATTGAATACATAGTGCAATGCTATTGTAGCCTCCACCATTCCCAGATTAGGTCCCACATGTCCTCCGTGGGCACTTAACTTGGTCAATAATGCATTGCGGATTTCACCTGCCAACTGTCTTAACTGTTCCGCAGAAAACTGTTTTATGTCTTGCGGAGAATTTACTTGTTCAATATACATCGTTCTACCTGTTTAAATGATTTCATCTGTTGTCTTGCTTCATTCCGATGCGGACAAAGCCGCTTTCATTTCACAATGCAAAGATAAGCCAGGCCCCATTCATTCTTTGTAGATAAATTACAGATAGAATTACCATTTTTACAGAAGGGAACTGTATCACAAAAACATGGTACTGCAACCCGGTTATCAATTCTGCGAGAGCCGGTAATCACTGGGGGCGACACCTGTTATTTTCTTGAAAAGCACACTGAAGCACTGCACATTAGGATAGCCTAACTTCCGTGCCACAGCAGCAGGCGTATGACCGTCCTGCAACAACATGTGCCTGGCTATATCCAGCCGCTTCAGTTGCAAATATTCCTCCAAAGTCTTGCCGGTTTCAAACTTCAGCAGATCATCGAAGTAAGCGACAGACAAATCAAGCTCTCCCGCCATATAGCCGGGTGTGGGCAACTTGCCGCCTTGCAACCTTCCGGATGCGATATATTCCACAAACAAACGTTCCATGTTTTCCAAAAGAGCCTTGTTCTTATTCTCACGGGTAATAAACTGGCGCTCGTAATACCGGGTGCAATAATCCAACAGAAGTTCTATATGCCGGGAAAGAATAATACTGCTATGAGTATCAATGGGATGATGCAACTCATCCTCTATATTCGAGAGGCAACACGTCACTTTCTCTGTTTCACGCCGTGAAAGATGCAGCGCTTCTTCCTTGCGATAATGGAAAAAGGTATAATTTTTAATATGATTCTTCAGTGAGGTGCGGAACAACAGGTCAGGATGAAATGCCAAAAGATATCCTTTATCCGGCAACGTATTCTCCTTACTCATACGAAAGATCTCGCCGGGAGTGAGAAACACCATGGTAGCATTGGAGTAATCATAATATTTCCGTCCGCAGCAGCAACAACCGCCCGGACAATCCTCAATCAGCAAGACAGCATAGAATTCAAACTTCACCGCATCCTCTTCCAATGAAGGATTCTCCAGATTGATGATGCTCACCTGCGGATGCAATGTCTTGCAACCCAGACAGCGATTACATTCATATACAGTCCTCAAGTCCAACATAGTTTCTTGCATTGCTTGTTACGACAGAATACTATAAAAGAAGGTTTTGTGCCCGATATTCATTCGGTGTACAGCCCACACGCTTCTTGAACAACCGGCAGAAATGCTGCGGATATTGAAATCCCAGTGAATAGGCTACCCTGCTGACGGTTTCTCTCCTGTCGGACATCCGTTCCTTTGCCAGTTCTATCACTTTTTCCTGAATATATTCCTGTGGAGTCTTGCCGGTTTCCTTCTTGAACATATCCCCGAAGTAGTTGGATGAAAGGCACAGTTTGTCAGCAAAGTATTTCACGGTAGGCAATCCGTCACGCTCGGCAAGTTCGCCCTCAAAATAATCGTCAAGCAACCCTTCAAAGCGTGTCAACACATCACGGTTCGAATGACTGCGGGTGGCGAACTGACGTTCATAAAAACGCATACAGTAATTAAGAAGCAGTTCTATATAGTTTACCAGCAAGGTCTTACTGTGCTTGTCCACCCCCCGTTCCAGTTCCATACGGATAATCTTCAGGCAATCTGTCATAATATTGCGCTCATCTTCCGAAAGGTGCAGCGCCTCGCTCACTTCATACGAAAAGAAGGTATATTTCTTTATTGTTTTTCCAAGCGTGGTCCCCCGTAACAAATCCGGATGAAAAAGAATGCCAAGCACATTCAACTGCACACGGTCGGTGGTCAATGTGGTTTCCGTTGTTTGTCCCGGAGCAAAACATACCACGGTTCCCTCCTGATAGTCATAACTCCGACGCCCGTATTTGATATCACAAGCTTTCTCCAATTTCAGATAAAGTGCATAAACGCCATAATTCCAGTGCACATAGTCCATCTGCCGGGTAGCCTTGTTCAAATCAATGACACTGACCAACGGATTCAGTGTTTCAAGTCCGTATAGACTGTTATATTGGTCCACACTGTCTAAATTTAATATCTTATCCATCATTCTAACTTGTTTAATGTCTGCTAAAATACAGCTTTTTCAGTTATTTGAAATATTCCGGTCACAAAAATAAGAAGTTATCCGGACAAGGTTATAACCTCAATTACGGATTATCTTACCTTAGTTACCGAATCTTATCCCATCCGGGAATAAAAAGAAGAGCCGGAATGTTCCTGCCGGGCTACCCACTCCATATATATGGCAGCACATTCATACACTTGTTGAGCTAAAAGGACATTGCTTTTTCGATGACGATGTGGCAGGAACAAATTGATGCTAATCATCAATCAAAAAAATGTATCCGATTGGTTCAGGGAGCTGTTTAGCAAACTCTATCAAAGGATACAACTGAAAGAGGTGCAGAAAAGGAGCAAAGGTTTTAGCCTGTAAAGAAAGGTATTTTGCTGAAATACAGTAAAAAGTGCAATTCACAATGAATGATATACTGTACCTTTTGCTATATTTGCATATAATCCATTTAATATTAAAAGAATGAATGCGGATTTTGATTATTTAGAAATAAACCGGGGAACAACAGGGTAGATATCCATCTGAAATCTGACTTTTAAATATAGGATAAAACATTAAAGTAATCATATTCTGATGGTCTATTCCATAATAGCTACAAAATAAGAAAGACTGAAAAGAATTTACCATAAATATAATAGATATGAAAACAGACTTTACAATCAGGGAAGCTCAACAGACGGATACTATTGCGCTAAAAGAATTATTTCAAAACACTGTTCTTGCGGTAAATAGCAAGGATTATTCGCAGGCAGAAGTTGAGGATTGGGCATCCTGCGGAGATGACCTTTCTAACATTGAAGAGATGATAAAGACCCACTATTTTATTGTAGCTGTTAATCAACAGTCACAAATCGTTGGTTTTTCATCTATTACGTCTCAAGGCTATTTACATTCTATGTTTGTTCACAAGGACTTTCAAGGTAAAGGTATTGCTACGATGCTTTTGGAAGAAATAGAACGATATGCAATTACAGCCGGAATTATGCGGATTACATCCGAAGTGAGCTTGACTGCTCGCCCTTTCTTTGAAAAAAAAGGTTATATAGTAAAGGAAGAACAAAAGCGCAAAGCGAATCAGCTTTCTCTCACTAACTTTTGGATGGCAAGGGAAATGGCTAAAATCAAGCCTTATAATGGTCGTATTCCTGCTTGTGGTGTCTTTTGTGGGGGATGCCCCATATATACGAGAGAAAAAAGAGCTTGCAGAGGAGCCGAGTTAAATCATTCTCGTTGTGAAAAATGCAAAACATTTCATTTATGTTGTTTTGGGAAAAAGATAACACATTGTTTCCAATGCAGCAACTTCCCATGTACCAGATTTAAAGGATTTGCCAAACGTTGGCAAAAGCATGGACAGGATTTTATTGAAAATCAAAAACTGTTAAGTGAGATAGGTGAAGTGGCGTTTTTGGAGTATTATAATAAAAAGGTTACAGATTAAGTCAAGTTCGTTTTGGATATATAGACAAAGGAACAAACTAAACTTATTTATACTGACAGCAAAATATGTGCTGGCGAAAAGAAAACAAAGTTTTGTCGTTTCGCCAGCATTATTTTTGTACTTTTGTCACATATAACAAAATACAAATGGATATAAATCAGAATTATAGAGAAGCTGTAAAGAGCATAAAAGAAGCTATCCTACGCAGCCAGTACCGTGCAGCCGCATCGGTGAACAAGGAACAGCTATCTCTTTATTACGGCATCGGACGTTATGTGTCGGAAAATTCCCGTACTGGCTTTTGGGGAAAAGGTGCAATTGAACAGATATCTTCCCTATTGCAAAAAGAATTGCCGGGGCTAAGGGGATTTTCAGCTTCGAATATAAAGAACATGCGAATATTTTATGAAGCATGGGAATCTGTTTTAAATCGCCAGCCACTGGCTGACGATTTAGTATTGGATGAAAAATTACTTCTTGTAGAAATTCGCCAGCCACTGGCTGATGAATTTAACTGGTCAGACTTCCTTTCAATCGGCTTTAGTCATCATACTGAAATAATATCCAAAGCTAAGACTTTGGAAGCAAGGCTGTTCTATATACATGAGTGCGCCACTCGCTATTGGAGTAAATACACTTTAAGGGATTACTTAAAAACAGACCTGTACAGCCATCGGGGCACTTTTCCTAACAATTTCGCACAAGCATTGCCTGATACCAAGCAAGCTCTAAAAGCTGTTTGCTCATTCAAAGATGAATACTTGCTTGATTTCATTAATGTGGAGGAACTGAATGAACAGGAGGAGGATTTAGACGAAAAGATAGTAGAAAAGGCGATTGTTGCCAATGTGAAGAAGTTTATCATGACCTTCGGACAAGATTTCAGTTTTATAGGCAATCAGTATCGTATGGAGGTTGCAGGAGAAGAAATGTTTATTGATTTGCTCTTTTTCAATCGGGAGCTTAATTCCTTGGTCGCAGTCGAACTGAAATCCGGAAAATTCCGCACATCTTATTTGGGACAACTGAATACTTATCTATCTGCTTTAGACACATATATCCGGAAGCCGCATGAAAACCCTTCTATCGGAATAATCCTTTGCAGGGAAATGAATCAAACCTTTGTAGAGTTTGCCGTTCGTGATTATAACAAGCCGATGGGGGTTGCTACTTACCATGCATCTAAAGACATGCCGGAACGGCTTCGTAACGCTTTGCCGGATATTGAGGATTTGAGAAAGCTATTGTAAAGCAAAAGCCTTATTTCTTTTTCGGACAGGTAATCGCCTTTTATTACCTTTACATAAGAAACCCGCCACCAAGCGAATTTCTTCGTTTTTTGTTACTATTTTGTTACCTGCCGTTAGTAATAGGCTGATTTCTTCTTTGATAATCAGTTTGATATGCTGATCCATATATTATATATGGCAGAATCTGTAATTAAGGTCAGGATACCCGTAATTTATCTACAAAGAACCCAAGCAAATATACCTAAATTTGCAACATCATAAAATATTAAAACGTATATTTGAACCAAATAACATAAATCGTATGAAAAGACTCGGATTATTTATGACGGTAATCATGATACTGTGTATTACCGTAAACGCACAGAAACAGAGCAACAGAACATTAGTAGCTTACTTCTCGGCGACAGGTACAACAGAGAAAGCCGCCAAACAGATAGCGGAGGTGACAGGCGGAGCCCTCTACGAAATACAACCTGCAAAGAAATATACCTCCGCCGACCTGGACTGGCACGACAAATCATCGCGCAACAGTGTGGAAATGGCAGATGCCTCGTCACGTCCCGCATTGCGTTCCCAGCCCCAAAACTTGGCAGCCTATGATACCATCTATATCGGTTTCCCCATTTGGTGGAACCTGGCTCCAAGAATCATCAACAGTTTTATAGAAAAAGGTGATTTCACAGGCAAGATCCTCATTCCATTCGCTACCTCGGGTGGAAGCCGCATTTCTAACGCCGAACAAGAATTAAAGAAAGCCTACCCCAGCCTGAACTGGCAGAAAGGCAGGCTGATGAACGGTGCTACCAAAGAAGAGATTAAACAATGGACTAAAAAATAAATAGTATGAGAAAGAATTTAGGAGCAAAACCTTTTACCTACCCGCAACCGGTATTTATCATCGCCGCATACGATGAAAACGGTCTTCCCAATGCCATGAATGCGGCCTGGGGCGGTATCAGTGAAATGAATGAAATCAGTATTTGTATCAGCGAAGGTCACAAGACAACGGCCAACATCCTGAAACGCAAAGCATTCACAGTGAGCATGGCAGAAGCCGGGCAAATCATCGCTTGCGATTATGTAGGCATTGTTTCGGGCAACAAGGTTCCGGACAAATTCGCCCGTGCGGGATTCCATGCCACCCGGTCGGAATTTGTGGATGCCCCGCTGATTGATGAATTATCCGTAGCTGTGGAATGCAAGCTGAAGGATTACAATCCCGAAACCTGTATCCTGCGCGGCGAAATAGTCAATGTAAGTGTAGATGAACGTGTACTGGATCAGAATGGAAAAGTGGATGCCTCCAAAGTTATTCCCGTCATCTTCGACCCGTTCAATAATGATTATCTGAAAGTAGGAGAAAAAGTGGGTAATGCTTTCTCGGATGGCAAGGCCTTAAAATAACGGAATCCTATATGATACAAACAGCGGAGGCAGCTTCTTCCATACAGAACAAACTCCGGCAAGCCGATTCCTAAGCTCTCACATCCTTGTGACTAAGCCTTTTTGAACGAATGATTTCTATCTCCCAAGCTTGCGGAGTTAAATCCATAGCCTTTGGAGTTATCTCCATAAGCTTTGGAGTTAACTCCAAAGGCTATGGAGATAGAAATCATAGGTTTAAAAAGGGTTAAGTGCAGGAATAAAAAGGCTTAACCATCCCCATAGTGCCCCCCAATGATTCCGCCAACATTTTTTCTTCAAACTTATCTATCAGCAAATCGCTATAATTCTTAGTTCCTTTTTTAATTCTCACCGGCAATATCCTCTGCTTTGCCGACTTCCCGACTACGGCACATTCTGAATGATGCCTTATTCATTATTAAGCCTGATAAAAAAAGATTTCCATAATTTATAGAAAGAAAAGACTTGTTTCTCCCGCTCAAATAAGTAACTTTGTACGGTTAAGTTTGGCTCCTCATGCCAGCCACCACTTTCAGTCCGTCTATGTAAAAGCCTGAAAGCAAGATGAAGGAACTACTGTCAGGACAGCGCATTGTCATTCAGAGGATTATATTGGCTGAAAGCACTGAAGGAAACTTTTAAATCAGATTCCGGAAAGGAATAATTATATAATAAAAAATGAAAAAGGCCCAATTAATCGTAGCCGGCATTGGTCCCGGCTCACCCGAAGATATAACCCCCGCTGTAATACAAGCAGTCAAGAACAGCGATGTAGTAATCGGCTATAAATACTATTTCCAGTTTATCGAACCCTATCTGGAACCGGGCACCGAATGTATAGACACCGGAATGAAACGTGAAAAAGCACGTGCCGAACAGGCTTTCGAGCTGGCGGAACAGGGAAAGACTGTATGCGTTATCAGCTCGGGAGATGCCGGAATTTATGGCATGGCTCCGCTGGTTTACGAAATGAAACGCGAGCGTGGCAGCCGGGTGGAAATAGAAGTATTGCCGGGTATCAGTGCTTTTCAGAAAGCGGCTTCCCTGTTGGGAGCACCCATCGGTCACGATTTCTGCGTAATTTCCCTCTCCGACCTCATGACACCATGGGACCGGATTGAAAAACGCATCCATGCAGCCGCAACGGCAGATTTTGTAACGGCGGTCTATAATCCCAAAAGCGAAGGGCGGTATTGGCAACTCTACAGATTAAAAGAAATTTTTCTGAAAGAGCGTGACCCCGAAACTCCGGTAGGCTTTGTGCGTCAGGCCGGACGTAAGGAAGAAACCGTGACAATCACCACTTTGCAAGAGTTCGATCCCGAACAGGTGGATATGTTTACAGTGGTATTGATTGGCAACTCCCAATCTTATTATCAGGAAGGGAAATTAATCACTCCGCGTGGTTATTACCGGGAAAAGACCACCGATGCGACAGGAATCGGTCAGGAGATTATGATAAACAGTTTCCGTACTATTGAGAAAGAATTGAAAAATAAAAATATTCCTTCGGATCACAAATGGGCATTACTGCATGCCATCCATACCACAGCCGATTTCGAGATGGAAAACATATTGCATATAGATCCTCTTGCCGTAGAATGTCTGTATAAAATATTGAATGAAGGAAAAGTACGTACAATTATTACGGATGTGACGATGGCTGCCGCGGGCATCCGTAAAGGTGCTTTGGAACGGATGGGCATCGGGGTGAAATGCTATCTGGGTGACGAACGCGCGGCAGCATTGGCAAAAGAAAAAGGAATCACCCGTACACAGGCCGGTATACGTATGGCAGCAGAGGAACATCCGGAAGCTTTATATGTATTCGGTAATGCCCCTACAGCATTGATGGAACTGTGTGACCTGATACGGAAAGAAAAAGCGCATCCATGCGGCATCATCGCTGCTCCGGTGGGCTTTGTGCACGTTTGCGAAAGCAAACACATGGTGAAACCTTTCAGCCACATCCCCAAACTAATAGTAGAAGGACGCAAAGGGGGAAGCAATCTGGCAGCGACTCTGGTAAATGCCATCCTTACTTTTGATGATGCGGAACAACTGAAACCGGGAAGAGATGTATAAGTCCATGCAAACATTCTATATAATAGGTATAAGCGATAACCGGAATCAATTTCTTTCTCCTGAAATCCGGAACTTGGTTTCTCAAGGGAAAGTCTTCTCGGGAGGAAAACGTCATCACGAACTGGTACACGCTTATTTGCCGGAAGATGCCGTATGGATAGACATCACCGTCCCGCTGGATGCGGTATTCTCCCGTTACGAGGAACATCCCGAAATAATCGTTTTCGCTTCGGGCGACCCGTTGTTTTTCGGCTTCGCCAATACCGTCATGAGAAAACTCCCGTCGGCAAAGATTATCTTATTCCCCACCTTCAACTCGCTGCAAATGCTGGCACACCGTATATTGCTCCCCTATCAGGAGATGCAGACCTTGTCGCTGACCGGACGTCCTTGGGATGCATTCGACTCTGCTTTAATCAGAGGAGATAAACTGATAGGCGTGTTGACCGACCGGGAAAAGACACCTGCCACCATTGCCGCCCGGATGCTGGAGTATGGATATGACAACTACCGCATGACCGTGGGGGAAGCATTAGGCAATGGCGAGGAAGAATCTGTACGTACATTCTCTTTAGAGGAAGCCTCCCAATCTGCTTTCCGCTTTCCCAATTGCCTGATACTGCAAAGAAACAAGGTGCATCCCCGTCCGTTCGGAATTCCCGAAAGTGAGTTTCATCTGTTGAACGGACGCAACAGAATGATTACCAAAATGCCTGTCCGCTTGCTTACTCTCAGTATGCTGACATTAAGGGAAAAGAAATCATTCTGGGACATCGGTTTCTGCACCGGCTCTGTTTCCATAGAAGCCAAGCTCCAATTTCCGGAACTGAAAGTGACAGCATTCGAACAGCGTCCGGAAGGTAAAGAGTTAATGGAACGCAACAGTCGTAAATTCGGCACGCCCGGCATTACAACCGTCATGGGTGATTTTCTGGAAACGGAACTCGGCGGGCTTCCCGCCCCCGATGCCGTATTTATAGGTGGTCATGGAGGAAAAATGATAGAGATTCTACAAAAAATCAAAGAAGTGCTGTTGCCTGACGGAGTCATTGTATTCAATTCGGTTTCGGAAGAGAGCAAGGCCCTGTTCACAAAAGGTATAACGCAAATCAACAAGAAGGTAACACAGTGTACCCGTATTGCTGTGGATGCCTTTAATCCGATAGAGATAATGAGAGCGGAATAAATGATTTAAAACAGATAACAAATGAAAGCAATCATACTGATATCAGAAGCCAGCCTGCCGTTGGCAAAAACACTACAAAGAGAGTTGCCGGATACCCTTATTTATACCAAAAACGAATGCGAAGGCTGTATTTCCATCACATCCTGCCATCGGTTCATAGAGGAGCATTTCAATGACTTCGACAGCATCATCTTTATCGGTGCCATGGGAATCTGTGTACGCAGCATTGCAGGATGCATAAAAAACAAATATAAAGATCCGGCAGTGGTCTGTGTGGACAGTACGGGGCGCTTTGTCATTTCAGTACTTTCCGGGCATGTGGGGGGAGCCAATGAACTGACCCGCCATATTGCCGCCATTACAGGAGGAGAAGCTGTGATTACCACCCAAAGTGACAATGCCGGGTTATGGGCGCTGGACACGCTGGCTGGAAAATATGGCTGGAAAATAACTGTTCCTCATGCAGAAATGAACAGACTGGTCACACTTTTTGTCAACCGGGAACCAACGGCGCTGCTGCTCGATATAAAGGATAAAGGTACGGAGTATCTGGAACGCACGCTTCCCGCACACGTAAAAGTGTTCTATCATTTCGAAGACATGCCCCAATCGGAATTCAAGTTGATTATTGCTGTTACACCTTATATATATAGTGCGGAGATTCCCATGCTCTGCTTCCATCCCGCCGTCCTCCACTTGGGAATAGGTTGCCGGAAACAATGCGATCCTTCGGGCATTGCGGAATACATAGAAGCCATAATGCACAGACATGGTTTGTGTCCGTTCTCTCTCGCCTCCCTCAATACCATCGAACTGAAAAAAGACGAGCCTCTGCTGGAAATCCTCCACCGGCGATGGGCCGATACGGAAACCCATATTTATCCTGCGGAAGAACTGAAAGATATCACAGTTCCCCATCCGTCTGAAAAGGCATTCGAAGTGACAGGCGTCTATGGAGTGGCCGAAAGCACAGCCTTGAAAAGCAGCGGTGAAGGAACACTTGTATTGGAAAAGCAAAAGGGCATGCTGACAGAAGGAAACCACTTCACTTTTGCCATAGCCGTCAGTGCGACAGCCATGCGTGGCGGACATATAGAGATAGTGGGTGCAGGTCCCGGTGATCCCGAACTGATTTCGGTACGCGGAAAACGAATGTTGGAGAAAGCGGATCTTGTTCTGTATGCCGGAAGTCTTGTTCCCCGCGAACTGACCTTTTATGCTAAAGAAGGAGCGACCGTACGCAGTTCCGCCGGTATGGATTTGGAGGAACAGTTCGCCTTGATGAAAGAGTTTTATGATAAAGGATTGTTTATTGTACGCTTGCACACGGGAGACCCTTGCATTTATGGAGCCATCCAGGAACAAATGGCTTTCTTCGACCGCTACAAGATGAGTTATCATATCACTCCGGGGATCTCCTCGTTCCAGGCGGCTGCGGCAGCATTGAGGTCACAGTTCACCATCCCCGAAAAAGTACAAAGCATAATCCTCACCCGTGGGGAAGGCCGTACTCCGATGCCCGAAAAAGAACAATTACATAAATTGGCGCAATCGCAAAGTACAATGTGCATTTATTTAAGTGCGGGCATTGTGGAACAGGTACAGGAAGAGCTGATGCAGGCATACCCTCCCGAAACTCCGGTTGCCGCCTGTTATAAGCTGACTTGGAAAGAAGAAAAGATTTATCGCGGAGAGTTGAAGGATTTGGCTAAGATAGTACGTGACAATAACCTGACGCTGACTACCTTATTGGTAGTAGGCGAAGCGATAGACAACCGGAAAGGTCTGTCCCGGCTCTATGCGCACGAGTTCAAACACTTGTTCAGAAAGTAAAAAAAGAATCATTCACATCCAGCCTATGATACTGATTTTAGGAGGAACCACCGAAGGACGCACCGCCGTGAAAGTTGCCGATGAAGCCGGAAAGCCCTACTTCTACTCTACCAAAGGAGAATGGCAGGAGATACAATGCAAGCACGGCATCCGTATCACCGGAGGAATGGACACGGAGAAAATGGAAAGTTTCTGCCGCCAAAACAACATCCGTTTGTTGGTGGATGCTGCCCACCCTTTTGCCTCCCAACTCCACCGGACTGTGGATGAAACAAGCCGGACGCTACATCTTCCTGTCATACGTTTTGAAAGGAAGTATCCTCCACGCACCGAAAACATCATCTGGTGTGAAGACTATGCAGATGCCATTTACCGGTTAGAGAAAGCAGGAACCGATCACCTGCTGGCACTGACCGGAGTACAGACCATCGGGAAGTTACGCCCTTATTGGGAGAAACATACCTGTTGGTTCCGCGTACTGGAACGGGAAACTTCCATCACATTAGCCCAAGAACAAGGCTTCCCGAAAGGAAATCTGGTATTCTATCATGCCGGAGAATCCGAAACTCTTTTATTAGAGACACTACATCCACAGGCCATTCTGACCAAGGAAAGCGGAGAATCCGGAGGATTTTCGGAGAAAGTGAAAGCGGCACAGGCTGCAAAAATCCCGGTCTTTGCTATAAAACGCCCTCCCCTTCCCAGGCATTTCATGATCGTTACCGGTGAATATGGATTGAGAAAACAGATAGAAAAGAACATCCCTGCTTTTTACCCGTTGAGAAGCGGCTACACCACAGGGGCCTGCGCTACTGCAGCTGCAAAAGCAGCATTGACGGCTCTGATTTTAGGGGAAGAACAGAAAATGATATCCTTCCGCCTTCCCGATGACGAGGAAATGACCTTACCGGTAGCCCATACAGAGATAGAAAAGAACAGTGCCACCTGCACCGTTGTTAAAGATGCGGGAGATGATCCGGATGTCACTCACGGCGCATCCATTGTGGTAACGGTAAGTTTTAGCAATCACCCGGACATCCGTTTCCTGCAAGGTGAAGGAGTGGGACGAGTCACCCTTCCGGGGCTGGGATTGGAAATCGGGGAACCCGCCATCAATCGCATCCCCCGACAAATGATAATGAAAGAATTATCGGCGCTTTATGACAAAGGGCTGGATGTTACCATTTCCGTTCCCGGAGGAAAAGAGTTGGCACAACGTACTTTCAATCCTAAACTAGGAATTGTGGACGGCATTTCCATCATTGGAACTTCGGGCATAGTCCGTCCTTTTTCTTCAGAAGCTTTTGTCGAGGCTATCCGCAGGGAAGTGGAGGTTTGTGTGGCTGTGGGCTCATCCAGACTCATCATTAATTCGGGAGCAAAAAGCGAACGTTTTGTGAAGAAGGAGTATCCGGGATTACCTGCTCAGGCTTTTGTACATTATGGAAATTTTATAGGGGAGACACTCAAGATAGCTGCCAAGCTTAAGGTTCCATTGGTTACTTTAGGCATTATGATAGGCAAGGCGGTGAAACTGGCCGAAGGAAATCTGGACACACACAGTAAGAAAGTGGTGATGAATAAAGAATTCCTAAGGCAGGTGGCAATGGAAGCCGGATGCTCTCCGGATGTTGAAAGCATGATAGAAAGGTTGACATTAGCCCGTGAATTATGGACCTTGCTGTCTGAAGAAGACGGCGGAAAGTTCTTTCCGTGTTTGTTGGAACATTGTTTTGCGCATTGCGTCCCCTTATTGCCCGAAGGAAAATTGACAATCCTCTTGATTGATGAAGAAGGAAATATTCCTTTCAGGATACAATAACTGATTATTTAGACGCTGCTGCTAAACGGAAGCCAATATAGCAGTGACCTGTTCTAACAATTCCTCTATGGTATCTACCTTTATCGTCCTCCCGGCTACCGGGTGGATAATATATCCACTGGTAGTCATATCTCCCGTTTCAATATAAAAATCGGACTCAACACGCCGGCTTGCCAGAATACCATTCCGCTGCAAGGCTTTCCGTACCATCGCATACTTATTCCCATGTCCCACCAGACGGACTTCTTTTTCAAACTCATTGTCAATGCGGAACAGTCCGGTTTCCATATCAAAAACAATACCCTTACGGGAGAAAAAATTACTCAGGCATCCGTCTATGGAAAGATCTTCAGGAGTTCCTATAGTCACTCCATTGGCTTTATCCATCAGCCAAATCTTATCAGCAATCTGCAAAGCTAACTCTAAATCATGGGTGGAAAGAAAAATCGTCTTGTTGGTAGAACGTGACAAATGATGAAGCAATTGCATAATCTCCACTTTACTGGGGAAATCAAGAAAAGCAGTCGGCTCATCCAGAAAAATCACCGGGGTTTCCTGTGCCAACGCCTTTGCTATCATTACTTTCTGACGCTCACCGTCACTCAAAGTATGTACCATCCGGTATTTCAAATCCTCAATCCTTACCAGCGCAATGGCATCGTTTACTGTATTCTTGTCCTCCTTGCTTAAATTTCCCCAGAAACCGGTATAAGGACTGCGCCCCATACCCACCAGTTCTTCCACGGTCATGTTCCGCAGGCTGCATTTTTCGGTCAATACCACTCCGATAACTGTCGCCAACTGTTTATCGGTGTAATCCGTCAGTTTCTTTCCCATTATTTCTATCTCTCCTCCTACAGGCGGCTGAAAGGCAGACAAAGTACGCAATAAAGTAGATTTCCCTACTCCATTCGCCCCCAAAAGACAAGTCAGTTCCCCACTGCGGATAGTAGCATCAATGTCCTTCGCTACAATCTTGGTCCCCCCCTTACCGGGATAACCGGTAGTCAGTTTCCGAATATGTATAGTTTCTTGATTCATCATTACTCATTCATTTCATTGCGACGTTTATTGAATAAAACCGACATCACTACCGGAGCACCTACCAAAGCCGTCACCGAATTTACCGGCAATGCACCTTCGAAACCGGGCATACGGGCAATCAGATTACATACCAATGCCAATGACGCACCTGCCAGTAAAGAAGCAGGCATCAGAATACGATGATCGGATGTGCGGAACATTCCCCTGCAAAGATGCGGAACGGCCAGCCCCAGAAAAATAATCGGGCCGCAATATGCGGTAACAATAGCTACCAATACTCCCGAACAAGTAATAACAAGCAGACGGGCACGTTTTATATTCAATCCGAGATTCCGTGCGTATGCATCTCCCAGCAGCAAAAGATTCAATGTTTTGACAAGCAGGAAGGAAAGTGGCAACAATACCACCATGATACATATAAATAAAGTCATCTGATCTCCCGATACACGGGCAAAACTTCCCAACCCCCAAATGACATATGCACGAATATCCTCCTCCACACTGAAAAATTTCAGCACACCGATCACCGCATTGGCTATGTAACCAATCATCACACCGATAATCAGCAAAGTAACATTGCCCCTTACTTTTTGGGAAACGAAAACAATAAGTGCCATAATGGAAAGTGAACCTGCAATAGCTGCTATGGTAAGGGCTATTTCCCCCATAAAGCCTAGCTTGCTCAAAGCAACACCACCCAAACTGCCCGAAAGAAGCACCACAAAAGCAACTCCCATACTGGCTCCCGAACTGATGCCCAGTACCGACGGACCGGCCAAAGGATTGCGGAAAACAGTTTGCATCTGTAAACCGCTGACAGAGAGCCCCGCCCCCGCCACCAATGCGGTAAGCGCCTGTGGTACCCGTGATTTCCAAATAATATTTTGCCATATAACAGACTCATTCCCTGTTCCCCAAAGGATATTCCACACAGCACGAAGCGGTATGGAAACAGAACCTAATACCAGATTCAGGAAGAAAAACAGAAAAATAGAAGCCATAATTAACAGCATATAAAATGCAACAGGTCGTTTCATATACTATTTTCCTATTTAAGCAATTCATAATATCCCGGTTGGTGACCGGACAAAAGCTGCGGATGAAAGATTTGAATCAAATCTGCCAGAACAACTTCCGGTTCTGTAGGCATACTCTCATAAAAAGGTTTTTCACGCATGTTACAATAAATCACCCCTTTCTCTTTGTATGCTTTAAAATCAACATAACGGGCATCTTCCTCTTTCAACGTGTTATAAGAAAATTCTCCTTGATAGCTATTCACAATACGCCAATAATCGGCACCTGCCGCTTGGCTGTAAACTGTTTCAAAATCGAGGGTGACTCCTCCAGACTGTTCATCGTCTTTCAAAAAATAATCGGCACCGGCATCTTTAAACAATTGTGCGAGAAAACTCCTCCCTCCTACAGCATACCAATTGCCACCCCGCAATTCTCCACTGAATACCACCGGGCGTTTTGTCACCCGACCGGTCAGTTCCTTCAGCTCGTTATATCTTTTCTTAATAGCGGCAAACTGCTCATTAGCTTTATCTTCTCTTCCCAATAACAAGCCCACAAACTTTATCCATTCAGCCTGTCCCAAAGGAGTCATTTCCTTATATCCCAAATGCGGCATCAAAGGAATGCCTACCTCTTTCAAAGCATCGTACCCCCCTCGTTTAAAAGGAGAGATCAAAATCAAATCCGGGTTTACACTCATAATCACCTCATTATCGAAATTCCCTTCAATACCTATCTTATGAATGCTTCCATCTTTCAAACGATCATTTATTTTCTTGTTAAACAAATGACGTGTACTAGTGATACCCACCACCGCATCCAGCTCTTCCAACTTGATAAAATTGGAAAGTTGCAGGGAAGTCATGCAGATAACGCTTCGTATGGGAGTTTCAATAACCGTATAATCCGCAGGTATGTTTTCCGCTTCCACACCTCTTGGCACCAAAGCATAATGAAAAGACTGACTTTCTTTATTCTGAGGGTCCTGAATGTCAAGCAGACAAGCCTGATCCGTATAGGTTATTTTAAACCCTTGGGCATATTCCGGAATAATCTTCACAATAGAAGAATCTGTCAATGTCTTATGTTCCAGATTCCCGGAGCCCTGTTTGTGCTTATTTTGGCAGGCTGTAACAGTCAATAATAACAAAAGGCCCGAAGCCAATATTAGTTTTTTCATGTTCTTTTCTGTTTTTCAGCCAACAAAGGTAATCAATTCTCTTGCTTTATACGGAATTTTTCAGCACTTTTGCGTGCTTAAAAACTGTAAATACCTACAAAAGATGAGTCGTCCGATCTATTTTGTTTCTTTAGGACCCGGTGATGCCGAACTGATTACATTGAAATCATTGCATGCTTTACAGCAAGCAGACATAATATATTGTCCATCAACGGTTCGGGAACCAGACAAAATCTTGTCACGTGCCGCCACCCTGTTACATAAGCTAGGCATCAAAGGAGATATACACCTATTCTCGCTCCCGATGAGCAAAGACAGAACAAAAGCAATCAAAGTCTATCGGCAACTTTTCGAAGAAATGAGGTTGGAACAAAAAGCAGGAAAACGGTTGGCGGTAGCAGTAGAAGGCGATGCGGGAATTTACGCCTCCGTTCACTATGTACTGGATCTCCTCGAAGAAAATGGAATCCCCGTAGAGCAACTTCCCGGTATTCCTTCATTCATCGCTGCGGAAGCGGCCGCAAAACTACATCTCATCAGCCAAAAAGAAAGACTGGTCATTATTCCGGGCAATATTACTTCGGACGAACTGGACATGTATCTGAGCCATCATCATGTGCCGGTTATCATGAAATTATCTCAATGTGCAGACATAGTACAGGATTACATGGAGTCCCACCCCCAATACAGTTATCATTATTTTGAAAATATATCGACAGCCGAAGAATATCATTCTTCCCATCAGGCGGAACTGAAAAGAAGAGTATTTCCTTATTTTTCCTTAATGATCATCTTTAACGAACAGACACGGAAGGACGATAGTGCAAAATAGCGTTCAGAATACCTTCAATATTTACATCATCTTTCTTGATAACTAAAAAATTGTGGTACATTCCTTCTTTCCGGTAACGGATCACAATCGACTTGAGTTTACCAGACTTTGTGTACTCCTTTTCTATCTCTGTGATGTTTTGCAAAGGAAAAACATGCCGAGGCTTCATCCCTCTTATAGCTAAGGTAAAAGAATCAGGAGTAATAGTATAAACAGACAATAACCTTACCCCCGTTATCAACAGAGGAGGAGTCAAGACCAGCAAAGATGCATATCTTCCATGCGCTATAAAAAGGCATGTACACGCCACCAACATAATAGCAATAACTGCCCAAATCCATAAAGGATAGCCGGGTCTGAATTCTTGTTTTTCCATATGCCACATCTATCTTGTATAGATACAAAAATAGGGAGATTCAGTTTTATAACCAAATCTCCCTCAAGGAATTTATAAACTATTTCTAACAATTAATCTGATTAGAGAATACCCTTTACTGTTTCCAGCATACCCTTTTCTTGAATAGAGTCAAGATCAGCTTTTACTGCGGCGGTCAAACCCGGAATGTTGTTCAAGTTCTCACCCCAAATAGATTCTGCTGCCAACACGCCTTCCGCCACTTTCTGAGTGCAGCCTGTAGCCCAAAGTTCTTTCAGCAGATTCATGATTTCAGGAGCATCGTTCGGAACAATCTCAGCACCGTCAGCACGAACACCACCTTTATAATAAGTGATGATAGCCGCCAGTCCCAATACCAAGCCTTTAGGCAACTCACCCTTACGCTCCAGATAAACTTTCAAGCCCGGGAGGTCGCGAGTTTCATATTTAGGGAATGAATTCAGCATGATAGAAGTCACCTGGTGATCAACAAACGGATTGTTGAAACGCTCCAAAACATCTTCCGCAAACTTCTTCAATTCTTCTTTCGGCAGGTTCAGGGTTTCCATCAACTCATCGAACATAACTTTATGAATGTATTTACCTACCACTTCATGCTCGCAAGCCTCGCGCACAATGTTGATTCCAGACAGATAAGCTACCGGAGACAGCACTGTGTGAGGACCGTTCAGCAAAGTAACTTTTCTTTCGTGATAAGGAGCTTCAGACGGAACGAACAATACATTCAAACCGGCTTTGTCGGCAGGGAATTCCTTGGCGACCTCCTGCGGAGCTTCAATTACCCACAAATGGAAGATTTCTGCCTGTACCACCAGATTGTCATCATACTGCAATTTTTCTTTAATAGCAGCGATATCTTTGCGGGGGAATCCCGGCACAATACGGTCTACCAAAGTAGCATAGACACCACAAGCTTCCTCAAACCATTGCTTGAAGTCTTCACCCAAGTTCCACAAATCAATATATTGATAGATGGTTTCTTTCAGTTTATGGCCGTTCAGGAAAATCAATTCGCAAGGGAAAATTATCAAACCTTTGCTCTTGTCACCATTGAACGTTTTATAACGGTGATACAGCAACTGGGTCAGTTTGCCCGGATAAGATGAAGCAGGGGCATCATCCAGCTTGCAGGCAGGATCAAAAGCGATACCGGCCTCTGTCGTATTAGAGATAACGAAACGCATTTCCGGCTGTTCCGCCAATTTCATAAATTCATCATTCTGAGAATAAGGATTCAAGGCACGACTGATCACATCAATTTTTGTCAGGCTGTTTACCACCTGTCCTTTATCCAAACCCTGCAAGTTTACATGATACAGACAATCTTGTGCGTTCAACATGTCAACCATACCTTTTTCAATAGGTTGAACCACCACCACACTGCTGTTGAAATCAGTTTTTTCGTTCATGTTGTAGATAATCCAATCCACAAACGCACGCAGGAAGTTACCCTCACCAAATTGAATGATTCTTTCGGGACGTTGAGTCTTTGCTGCTGTCTCCTTGTTTAATGCTTTCATATTTTTAATTATATTATGTGTTTATCCATACCTGTACTTATTGAAGACGAATCAGATTTTATTGTGTACTCATAGTATTCATGCTTTCTTTCAAATGGTAATATATATTTAAGTTTTTATATATCATCATTGAACCAAGCATTTAAAATCTTTAAATCTTCGCCGCAAAGATACAAATAATTTTGTTATTCCAAATAAAATTTCTACTTTCGTGTTCGATAACGGTTAATAAATCTAAAGAGATGCTCTTTGACATCTTTTTTAGAATGAGTTTTTACTGAAAGTCAAAATAAACAACAATTATATAGATATAAAAAGACTACTTATGAAAAACTTTATGGATGAAAACTTCCTGCTTCAGACAGAAACTGCGCAGAAGTTGTATCATGAACATGCGGCTAAAATGCCTATTATCGATTACCACTGCCACCTGATTCCCCAGATGGTTGCTGATGACTATCAGTTTAAGTCACTGACAGAAATCTGGTTGGGTGGAGACCACTATAAATGGCGTGCCATGCGTACCAACGGTGTGGACGAACGTTATTGTACCGGTAAAGACACCACGGACTGGGAAAAATTTGAAAAATGGGCGGAAACAGTTCCTTATACCTTCCGCAACCCATTATACCATTGGACTCATTTGGAATTGAAAACCGCATTTGGAATCAATAAAGTATTGAATCCGAAAACTGCCCGCGAGATTTTTGATGAATGTAATGAAAAGCTTGCCAAACCGGAATACTCCGCACGAGGCATGATGCGTCGTTATCATGTGGAAACCGTTTGTACAACCGATGATCCGGTAGATTCATTGGAATATCACATCAAAACCCGTGAAAGCGGATTCGAAATTAAAATGCTTCCCACTTGGCGTCCGGACAAGGCGATGGCAGTAGAAGTTCCCGCTGATTTCCGTGCTTATATGGAAAAATTGTCTGCTGTAAGCGGTGTCACGATATCTTCTTTCGATGACATGGTGGCTGCTTTGCGGAAACGTCATGACTTCTTTGCTGAACAAGGTTGTAAATTGTCTGACCACGGAATTGAAGAGTTTTATGCTGAAGACTATACTGATGCTGAAATCAATGCTATATTTAATAAGGTATATGGTGGTACAGAACTGACCAAGGAAGAAATTCTGAAATTCAAATCAGCCATGCTGATCGTATTTGGGGAAATGGATTGGGAAAAAGGCTGGACCCAGCAGTTCCACTATGGAGCAATCCGCAACAACAACACCAAGATGTTCAAACTTCTGGGACCTGATACCGGTTTCGATTCAATCGGTGAGTTTACCACCGCTAAAGCGATGGCTAAATTCCTTGACCGCCTGAATACAGAAGGAAAACTGACCAAAACTATCCTTTACAACTTGAATCCTTGCGCCAATGAAGTAATTGCCACCATGTTAGGCAACTTCCAGGATGGCACAATTCCAGGCAAGATTCAATTCGGTTCCGGATGGTGGTTCCTCGATCAGAAAGACGGTATGGAAAAACAGATGAATGCACTGTCATTGTTAGGCTTGTTGAGCCGCTTCGTAGGTATGCTGACAGACTCTCGTTCATTCCTGTCTTATCCGCGTCACGAATATTTCCGCCGTACTTTGTGCAACTTGCTGGGTAATGATGTGGAAAACGGCGAAATCCCTGCTTGCGAAATAGAACGCGTCAATCAGATGGTGGAAGATATCTGCTATAATAATGCCAAGAAGTTCTTCCAATTCTGACAACCGTCAGAATGCTGAATATAAATAAATGAGGATGGAACAAATGTGTCTGCAAAAGTTTTCACTTTTTGTTCCATCCTCATTCCAGTCATAGCAATTCTTCTATAGCCTCCGTTATTTCCTTGTCGGTTTTTCCCATGCCATATCCTCGGATGACTTTCCGTATAATCCGTTCTTTATCCAAAATAAAAAAGTACGGAGCCGCCCCACCCGTCCGGTAATCTTCTATCACTTTATCATCTCCATCCAAAAAGATATAATTCAATTCCTTTCTCTTTGCATAATTCTGAAGTGAATGCATCCGGCTCCAACTTTCAATGGCTACCAATTCAAAATCTTCTTCTTGGTACTTTCTTTTCAGTTCTTTCAGAAAAGGGATAGAAGCCTGGCAAGCTCCACAGCCTATTCCTGTTATATTTACCAAGATGACCTTACTTTTCAAATCACTCAATGACACGGGACGCTCCTTTATATCATTCAATGTCCATTCCGGTGCTTTCTTACCCGTCAGATTAGCGGCCATATTCCTGGAAGGAGCGCCATAATCATATTTTTTTGTTTCATAACCTTGCGGAACATAATCGAAAACATCAAACTTGTCAATTGTTTCTTTGTTTATTTCCACATTACAGCAAGTTTCCACCGATATATTATGGGACATCGCTCTCCGTTTCTTATAAGGCAAACCATTCGACTTGTGAATCCACAGTTCATAAATAGAGGTCGGCTCTACATAAAAAGGAGGTGGAGGCATGTGATAAGCTTTACCAAAGAACTCCACTTGTGTATCTTCGTTTATGACAAGTTTAAAATGAAAATAATCCCCACAATCTTCCAATGTGGTAACTATGCTGTCTTCTGTTTCCAAAGCATACCTGACAATATTCTTGCAATAATTAAAGAAAGGTGGGGTCAACGGTCTGAAAGGTAACGGTCTGGTGGTAAAATTATCGATTTTTATTTCCTTGACAGCATGATTCACCAACACACGTACTTCACCATTATAACCGAATTGGAACTCTTTACCATCATCTGTTCCCAAATTCACAAAACTTGCCCCTATCGTAGAATCAGCCGGATTATCGAACTCTTTCACCATATATTTTCTAATACTGGAAGGAATTGTATCACCAGGATTCCAGACTTCGCCCTCTACTTTATACGTTGCTGACTTAATCTGCTCTAAATTATCCAACACCTTTTTCAAATACTCTCTCTTGTCATCTTGGCCATTCACCACATACACCGGCAATAACAAGAGAAAAAATAAAACAGCTTTTGTTCTCATACGTTTCTTGCTTTTATTGATTCGCAAAATATTTTGCTGACGCAAAGAAGAAGAAAAGCCTGTATCTCTGCAAAATATTTATCTGAACTCTTTCTGAATTTTCTCCTTTTTCAGAAAAAGATCAGATAAAACACCTGTTTTTTCCTTAACGTTATTTACTTTTGCATTCAAAATTCATACGATGAAAAGGGCAAAAACACACATTATCTTATTTATGGCAGTCACCATCACCGTTCTATATACTGTTTATATCGCTTTTCATAATAGTGCCGAACGAGTGAATACCCAAATAGACCACGCTTTCAAATCCGCCATTACGGAAGATTACAATGAAAGACTTGCCTACATCAGCTATTATCATCCCGAACCTACAAACTGGGATATAAAAATGTATACTATCGCTCCCAGCCTACACCAAAAAGTAAAAAGCTACACCATAAGAACCAGACAAGGAAAAACAATCTATACCTTTAAAGACAGTCTGGACGAGCAGACCGCCAAACGTATGCTGAACCAATACATTCTATCCCAACTAAAACCCATAAAGCCCGATGAGTTAAATGCAACCTTTAGAAAAATATTATCCGATCATGGCATAACCGGCAGGACCGGAACTATTTATTATAACAAATCCATTTCCCAACACAGCGACCAAAGTTCTGCAATTCCCCGAACGGCATACAATACTCCCCGATACATAGTAGATATCACCCAGAACATCAAGGTACAAGCATGGGTAAACTATGACTTCAAAACTATTTTACGACACATAGACAACACACTCTTTTGGCTCATCGGACAATTGATGATTCTTATTTTCATACTCATTTTTCTTAAAAAGGAAAAGGATACTCAAACACTCCTTACCTGTATGAACATAGACATGGAGAAACAAGAGTTGTATATAGGAAACAAAAAGTGCAACATTCAGAAATTAGACCTCACTTTACTAAATATGCTTTATGAAAGAGCAGGAACTTGCGTAAGCCGTGAAGAAATAAAAAAGAGTTTCTGGCCTACGGATGATAATGCCAATGAAAAAATAGATGCACACATCAAATCAATCCGGAAAGTTTTAAAAGAATTCCAAGAATATAAATTAATAACAGTCAGAGGAAAGGGTTATTATCTACGTATTCCATAATCCAGATTCCAGGCATTCTTTTAAAACAATATCCGCTAAATCATCTTTCCGAAAAAGCCTGTTTCTATTTTATTTCCTCCTTTTTTTATGTATATTTGCGGCTCTTTTAACACAAAAAACGTGGGGATTCACTAGAATTGGGAGAGCAACAAAATGAAAATCAAATTTATAAGTCTCGCAAGCGGAAGTAGCGGCAACTGCTATTTTCTCGGAACAGACAGATATGGCATATTGGTGGATGCAGGCATTGGCATCCGTACAATAAAAAAAACATTAAAAGAACTTGGAATCGGACTGGATATCATCCGGGCAGTATTCATAACACACGATCATGCCGACCACATCAAAGCAGTAGGGCATTTAGGAGAGAAATTTGGAATTCCTGTTTACTCCACTCCGGAAGTACATGCAGGAATCAACAAAAGTTATTGCATGACCGAGAAATTATCGACCTGCGTACACTATCTGCACAAAGGTGAGACAATGGAATTGGAAGATTTCACGATTACAGCTTTTGAAGTGCCTCACGACGGAACTGACAATGTAGGCTATTGCATGAATATAGACGGTAAAATATTTTCTTTCCTTACTGACTTGGGGCACATCACCCCCACTGCCGCCGAATATATATGTAAAGCAAACTATTTGGTATTGGAAGCGAATTACGATGAAGAGATGTTGAAAATGGGACCTTATCCCCAATATTTAAAAGAACGTATTGCCGGGCCTAATGGACATATGAGTAACCGCGAAACCGCCGATTTTTTGGCAGAAAATATCAATGAAAGTCTTAAATACATTTGGCTTTGTCATCTTAGCAAAGACAACAACCACCCCGAACTGGCATACAAGACAGTAGAACTCTCACTACGAAACAAAGGGATTATCGTCGGCAAAGATGTGCAAGTCATTGCTTTAAAGCGGAATACACCTTCAGATGTTTATGAGTTTGAATAAATTTCGATGAAAAGGTAAAAAAATGGTGCAAAATGTTGGATGTTTAAAAGAAAACACCTACCTTTGCAACCGCAAATCAGAAATGAATGCACTCTTAGCTCAGTTGGTAGAGCAACTGACTCTTAATCAGTGGGTCCAGGGTTCGAATCCCTGAGGGTGTACAAAAGGAGTAACTTCGGTTATTCCTTTTTTTATAAGCCCGTCAAATAAAAGCGGCTACCCCTCTCGGGCCGCCGCTTTAAAATACAAATGAGCGTACAGCCATTAATGACTGCACAAGGAAAATCAGTTATCTTATATTTTTAATAATTCGCTAATTCTGCTCAAAACTCCCATATCCAAATCCTTTAACTCAATAACATTTAGTGTATCTGTAACATAAAGGTCATTGCCTAAAAATAAATATTTTGCATGAAATATCCTATTATTATAAAAGAAATCCAAAGCTATCTCCCTATCATTCTTTTTATTGCATAATTCTTTAATTCTATTTATAACATACGATTTTTCCATAACAAATAATATTACAGTACTTTTTTACAATTAATCTGCTACAAAGATAAAAAACCCCTTATTAAACTTCACATTATTTATAGAAAAGTTATGTGAAAGTTATTAACAATTTTATTATATTCAAGCTATTAAATGAACAATTAAAACAATATCAGTGATCCATCCGAGTTCTATTTATCCCATATACCTACCTTCTGTTTTTTTCCATCATTATAGCACAAGCTTAAACAATAAAATCCACAAGCAAGCATCTCCTACCGGAATGTCAAGTTTCTCCAAAGGGGAAACGTATAAAAGATGTATCTAAAAATAGTTCCTGAACAGGCTGAAAATAGTTAAGAGAGAAAAATCAAGAAGATTGGAAATGAAATAGCTTCCTCAACAACAAAGCAGAGAACAACAAGGATTTAATTTACATAATACAATCCAGACAGGCAGCCTTCCGGCTGCCTGTTATACTTCTATTTATCTTTAACATTTCCCTTTATAGGGGTCAGGGTTATTTTAGCCCCTTCAACTATCGGAGTTAATATATCAAAAATAACCTGTTTGTATTCAGATAAAGCAATACTCAATAATAGCTCCTCTTTTCTTATCTTATCCGCCAAAGCATTATTATCCTTTTTATATGATTGATCCTGCATATACAGCCGGTAAGTCTTATAGTTCTCATAAAATGCGGAAATAGACCGGAACAAGCGACCATAATTTTCCTTCAAATTCTGACGATCATTCTCACTGAAGTAATTTCCCGGATTAGAAACAAACACTGTATCTTGAACAGAAACCACAGGCTGTGATACCACAGGCAGAGAATCTACCGGCATCTTCTGATCCAAATAGCCCAGCACCGCTTTTATCTCATTCTCATTAACTAAGTCTTTCAAGATTTTCAATGAGGTATCATAATACTTCATCACTTCATTCGCATTCTCCACACTCATGCTACTGCTATCCATAACGTGACTACTCTTGGAGCCACCGGAACAAGAGGATATGGAGAGGGCGCAAAGAAACACACCATACAATAATAAATTCTTCTTCATACTGCCAGTATTAAATTATAATACCTTGATAACAATATGAAATGATAATTGCTCACGCTCCTGTCCCGTTTTTTTCCAAATTGCTCTTAATTTTCTCTAACAAATAAAGGCATCCCTGCATTTTGGGATTTTCGTAACATACATAGGCCTGTTCAAACAGCATATCTACCGTATCCTTTAAATTAGGAGTAAAAGCAGCCTTATCTATCTGCATTGTTGGGGGAAGTTCCTGAGAATCAAACCATTTTTTCAACTCATTAACCTCTTCTTGAGTATATGTTCTCTTTCTTTCTTTTATCATATTATATATATTTTCTTTAAAATGGATAACCTACTGCAAAGTGAAAAGCAAAATCACGGCTAAAGCGTGGTCGGATAACAGGATATCGCTTTTTACCTGTTTCCACAGGATTTATGGCCTTCATGCCACCGTCAAAACGCAAAATCAAATAATCCAGATCAAGGCGGATTCCCAAACCGTATGCTACAGCTATCTGTTTATAAAACTCGTTAAATTTGAACAAACCACCTTCCTGTCCGGAGTCATCACGAATAGTCCAGATATTACCGGCATCCACAAAAGCCGCTCCATTCAATTTCCAAAACAAATGAGTACGATATTCTATATTCAAGTCCAATTTAATATCACCAGCCTGGTTGATAAAGTCCATTCTCCCATCCTCACTACCTTTATAAACACCAGGTCCTAAAGAACGTACAGACCACCCACGTACACTGTTCGCGCCACCGGAAAAATACCTCTTTTCAAAAGGAAGCATTTTAGAGTTACCATACGGATAAGCCACCCCCACTCCTATATGAAACACAAATGAGTTACGCGGATCTATCATGAAATTCTTTGCAAAATCAAAATCTGCTTTCACATATTGAGCAAAAGGAATATTCGCCAGCACATAATCTTCTCCATCTTTCGGATTAGGGTGAACCAATTTGGAAGCAGCATACAATAAATTACCAGCCTCTTCAATATTGGCACGAATAGAATAGGAATTTTTAGTAGGTGTACGCATCATGGCGTTTCCTGCACTGTTATAGGTAAAGCTGTACCCTGTACGCACAACAAGCTGATTTTCATAACTGGCTTTCAAAGCTGAATTCCTCAGACTCATGCTGTCCAAATATTCCTGAAAAGCCGATGACTTTCTAGGCATATATACATAATTGACATCTACCAAATCCAAACGGTGTTGCATACGTTTCCTGTCAGTCCATTTATAACTCCATGAAGCAGAAGCCAGTGTACGCGAGAATTCCGGACGAACTTGCGATGTGAACTTTAAGCCGACCTCTGAAGTCGCTCTAATTTTCTTTTTAAAATTCGATGATAGAAAAGGAAACATGAACTGAGGGAAATTCAAGCTGCTTTCTACCCCATACTCCATGTAATTATCATTCACATAATCCTGTGAAGCCACCCCCAATCCCGTAATGGCCTCATAAGCGCCACGCACTTTCATCATAAAGGTTTCGGAACCTTTGAATACATTGCGGTGCTGAAAAGAAACCGAGGCAGCCGCTCCCAAGTCACCAGCCGAATTAGTTCCTTCTACTTCAAACGCCATGGATTTATTTTTGTTCTTCGCCAAAAATACGTATGCGTCCAGTTGCGTACCATTTTCTCCATTCACTTCACGAAAACGAATATTAGAGTATTTCAAGGCACGCAAACGCCCCAGATTGGAATAGGTGTTTTGCACATCCTGTTCACTATACAGTTCTCCCGGACGGATACGATTGAAATCAACCAACACTTGCGGACGGAGAAAAGCCTTTCCCTTGTAATACATACTATATCCTTTGTATCGCAAAGAATCAAATTCTTCCAAAGTACCTTCCTGTACCGACATGATTTCATCATCCGCCAGAAAATTCACTTCTCCCACCTTGTATTGTCTATGCTTCTGCGGCAAATCTTCTTTTCTACGCTGATAAGGAAGTAATCTTAAAGTCAAGTCCACCAAATAGGTATTTCTAGCCGTATCCGCCTGATAGACCAAAAAATCCTTGTTGAACTTATAATAACCCTTATTCTGCAATAATTTGGTAATCCGCTGCCGTTCAGCATCCAGCACATTCACATCAAACAGCATACCGGGCGCCAACAAACTTTGGGCAGAATCCTGCCGCATATAGTCACTGATAACTAAATCATCTATATCATACACCACATGACGTACCTTATAAGGATGCCCGGCATGAATACGGTAAGCCAATTTCAATTTGTTCTTCCTCGTTTTTTTATCCAGGTGCACAGTAGCCCCCATATACCCCATATTACGTACTGCTTTCTCTATTTCCTCCTGGGATTTCAGGGCAACAGATTCATCATAGATTACCGGAGCATCACCAATCTTCCTAAAAAAACGATTAATCCATTTAGTGGAGTCCACACCTGAGACGCAATAAGTACGCATAGGTATCTTAACCAAATTGAACCATTTGGCATTAGGATTCTGACGAATATATGAATTGAATAGTGACGGCTTCACCTCCTTCGTTTCAGATACAATCCTGACCTCATCCAATAAATATTTATCCTCAGGAATAAATTTACTGACCGAACACGAGGTGCATAGTGCTATAATAAATGTGCATATATATGGGCGTGCGCTTTTCTTCATACAAATCCGTAACCTTCGCAAATTTATCTACAAAGATAGATATTAATTGAAAATATCTTCTTAGCTTTGCTCCAAATATTTGTTATTAAATAGAAATTATCATGCTGAGCAAAAACAAAATAAAATATATCCGTTCGTTGGAACTGAAAAAAAAACGCAAAGAAGAACAAGTTTTTGTGGCCGAAGGGCATAAATTGGTAGGCGATTTATTGGGACACTTCCCTTGCAAGTTACTGATTGCCACTTCCAATTGGCTGAAAATGAACCACTCTGCCACGGCCAACGAAATTATTGAAGTAACACAAGAAGAGTTGTCACGTGCCAGTCTTCAAAAGACGCCCCAAGAGGTATTGGCCGTTTTTGTACAACCTTCTTATGATTTAAATCCGGAAGTTATTAAAAGTTCTCTATGCCTGGCGCTGGACGATGTACAAGACCCAGGGAATCTGGGAACCATTATCCGCTTGGCAGACTGGTTTGGCATTGAACATATCTTCTGCTCGACAGGGACAGCAGATGTGTATAATCCCAAAACCGTACAGGCAACCATGGGGGCATTGGCAAGAGTAAAAGTTCATTACTGTTCTTTACCACAGCTTATTGAAAGCCTGACCGATATTCCTGTATACGGCACCTTTTTAAACGGGAACATTATTTATGCAGAATCCCTGTCGGCCCATGGATTGATTGTCATGGGAAATGAAGGAAAAGGAGTAAGCCCTGAAGTAGAGAGACTGATAAACAAGAAGTTATATATTCCCAATTATCCTCAAGAACGGGAAACCTCCGAATCGTTGAATGTGGCAATTGCCACAGCAGTGGTTTGCTCGGAGTTCAGAAGACGTTTATTGCCTTAAAATTCATATTTCCATCGGTATATGCAATAATTTCTGAATGGGAAATACTATAACGCTACCCTAAGCATATATTATAAACGTACCAGTCTGCTTCCCGTTGTAAACTCCTTTCCCGGCAAATCAAAATCAGCTATATGCCATGCATATACAGGCTGTTCACATCCTGTTTCCAGCATGGCACGGTGCAGGAAATCAGCAAACTTCTCTCCGGAACAAATCTCCAGCCCATACATCGGAGAAATAATAATCACTCCGCCTATCCATTGTGTCGCACTAAGCTCCTCCTTCAATGGAAAATATGCACGCACTCTACCGCTGTCTTCCAACTCCACTACATATTTAGAATAACAGCCATCCGCCGAAACATAAAGATAATGACAAGCAAAACGTCTCATACCCACAAAAGATAATTAATTTCTGCGCTTGATTCTCTGAGGACGATCTGAGTGAGAATGATCTGCCGCATTATTCTCCTTCATTTCACGTGGATTCATACGGACGGGAACATTTTTCCTGATATCCACCGATTGAATCGAATCTGCTTTCTTCTCTGTTACCACCAAATCAGTTCCAACACGCTGTTCCACAGCCAAACTATCTTTTCCGGCAACTGTCATTGTATCTACCGGTTCATGATAACGGGTCAAAGCAATATTATTGATAATCAGTCCCGGCTTATTCGTTAACGAATCACTATCCATATAGTAAATAAATCCGCTCACACTCTTGATGGCAAAAGCAGAATCAGGCTTTATATACAAAGTCTGCACACCGGAACACGTGATATCCTTCACACGCCCCACCACAGAATCATTATCAAACAAAATATTGAATCCCATAGTGGCTCTCCGTTCCCCTTCCGAAAGGAATATATAATCAGCAGACCACAGGAAAGCATCCTTTGCTTTGAAATTACTATCGGCGGGAATCTCAAAAGTCACCTTATTCGCCAACGGAACATCTGTCAGCCAATAAAGTTTACGGTCATACCATACATCCACAGTATCTCCCGGCAACGATGCAGCCGGTTTATCCTCACGCAACGCCAGCAACTCCTGCATGCGTTTTTTCTCACTGCGGAAGCGTTCCCCCACCTTTTTATAAAGACCGGCAAGTTCCTCCGTGTGACGTGTGTACCACACCATGGACGAATCGAAATCAGCTTCAGTAATATGATACTTCTCGAAGACATAATTCTTATACGCCTCCTTTTGATAATTATCAGAATAACTCAGATTATTGCCCATGGAGATACTTAAATGATAATCGTACAAGATATTCTCCATCCTGTCCGGCTGGATAATATCTTCAGGCACTTGCTTGCCACACCCCACCATAAAAGCCGCACCCAGCAGCCACACCCAAGTAATATTCCTGCGACGCATCATTTATTCTTTAATTTCTTCTGCTGACGGGTGAATATTCTTATTCAGATACTTACCGTAAAATAACAACAACGCCACAATACCGCAACTGATGGCAGCATCGGCAAAATTAAATATCGGACTGAAAAATATGAAATGTTCCCCTCCTATTCCCGGTATCCATTCGGGCCAGTTGGTTTCAATAATGGGAAAATAGAACATATCCACCACCTTACCATGCAACCATTCCGAATACCCTTCACCTACCGGAACAAAAGAAGCGATGGTACTATGAGTACTTTCATTAAAAACAACGCCATAGAACACACTGTCTATAATATTACCGATAGCCCCTGCCAAAATTAAAGAGATACATACAATATAACCAGTCTTATAATTCTGTTTCACTATTTTTGCCAGATACCAGATAATCAATCCCACAGCTACAATACGGAAGGTAGTAAGGAATAACTTTCCGAATATTTCCATACCGAAAGCCATGCCGTTATTTTCTGTAAAATAGATATAAAACCAATCTGTTATGCGGATACTCTCATGCCAGTACATATTGGTCTTTACCAATATCTTTATTATCTGGTCGATAATCAGAACTGCAAAGACGATAAGAACAGAGAGCTGCCCTTTGGTGAGTAGTTTCTTCATTTATTAAATTGAAAATTAATTAATGGTTAATGATTAGCCGTTAGCGGTTAATACTGTAACATGACAGTGAAACTCATTAACTATTAATCACTAACCATTAACCACTATTTTATTTCTTTCCTTCGTTCTTTGCCTCAATGCTCAGTGTTGCATGAGGTACTGCACGAAGCCTTTCCTTCGGAATCAACTTGCCGGTTTCACGGCAAATACCATAAGTTTTGTTCTCGATACGTACCAATGCCGCCTGCAACCCCTGAATAAACTTCAGCTGACGTGCCGCCAACCGGGTCGTTTCTTCTTTAGACAATGTATTAGCACCTTCTTCCAAAACTTTATAAGTAGGAGAAGTATCGTCCGTATCATTACCGTCCTTATTCATGATACTACTTTTCAGTCTATCATAGTCACGCTGAGCCAATTCCAGTTTTTCCATGATAATGGCACGGAATTCCTCCAGTTCCGCATCTGAATATCTAGTTTTTTCAGCCATATAACTTAGTTTTAAAAGGTTAATTATTCTTTTACGACACTCACATAAAGTGAGAAATCATCAAAATTTAATTCTGTACCGTTCTTCACTTCATCCACTAATTCCAGGGAGTTAGCAAGAACCTGGTTACAAATATAAGTATTATATTCATTTACCGCATCATCGGTTTGAGGATTTTTAGATAATGCCACTTTTATTTTGTCCGTTATCTCAAAACCACTGCTCTTACGGATATTCTGTATACGGTTTACCAATTCACGGGCAACCCCCTCACGACGCAGTTCTTCGGTTACGGTAACCTCCAAGGCCACAGTCAGTTTACCTTCATTGGCAACCAGCCATCCCGGAATATCCTCACTGAAAATCTCCACATCCGTTGTTTCGATAACCGCTTCCGCACCATCAAGCACAAAGGTATATTTACCATTTTTCTCCAATTCGGCAATAGCTTCCTGCGACATTCCGGCTACGGCTGCGGCGACAGCTTTCATCTGTTTGCCGAATTTCGGGCCGAGTTTTTTAAAGTCACATTTCACCTTTTTCACCAATACGCCTGCGGCTCCGTCTACAAACTTGATTTCTTTCACGTTCACTTCGCTCATAATCAAGTCTTTTACGGCTTCGATGTGCATTTTCTGCTCTTCGTCCACCACTGGAACCATGATACACTGCAAAGGCTGGCGCACTTTGATATTGACTTTGCGGCGCAATGCCAATACCATAGAAGTAACATCCTGAGCCATCTGCATACGCGCTTCCAGTTCTCCGTCTATCAATGCCTCATTACATTCCGGGAACTTGGCCAAGTGTACAGAAACCACGGTGTCACGACCTGTAGCCGCAATCAAATCCGTATACAACCGGTCGGCATAGAACGGAGCGATGGGCGCCATCAGCCTGGCCACTGTTTCAAGACAAGTGTACAATGTCTGATAAGCGGACAGCTTATCCTGTGACATGGCATTACCCCAGAAACGTTTACGGTTCAAGCGCACGTACCAGTTACTCAAATTATCATTTACGAAGTCTGTAATCAGACGTCCCGCCTTGGTCGGTTCGTAATCGTTGTAGCAAGCGTCCACGTTCTTCACCAATGAATTCAGAACAGACAGAATCCAACGGTCTATCTCCGGACGTTCATTTACCGGCACTTCCGCTTCCTGATAAGCGAAACCATCCACATTGGCATAAAGTGCGAAGAACGAATAGGTATTATACAAAGTACCGAAGAATTTACGACGAACCTCATCCACCCCGTCGGTATCAAATTTCAAGTTATCCCACGGAGAAGAATTGGTAATCATGTACCAACGCAAAGGATCGGAGCCATACTGTTCGATAGCGCCGAACGGATCTACCGCATTGCCCAGACGTTTTGACATTTTGTTTCCGTTCTTGTCCAGAACCAAGCCGTTAGAGATTACGTTCTTGTAAGCCACACTGTCGAATACCATCGTAGCGATAGCATGTAACGTAAAGAACCAGCCACGGGTCTGGTCCACCCCTTCTGCAATGAAGTCCGCAGGATAATAAGTGCGGTTGTCCACAATTTCCTTATTTTCGAACGGATAGTGCAACTGCGCGTAAGGCATCGCACCGGAGTCGAACCACACATCAATCAAGTCCGCCTCACGTTTCATCGGCTTGCCGCTTTCAGATACCAAGATGATATCATCCACATACGGACGGTGAAGGTCTATCTTGTCATAGTTCTCCCCGTTATATTCGCCCGGAACAAAACCTTTTTCCTTATAAGGATTGACGGTCATAAATCCGGCAGCTATTGATTTTTCTATTTCATTATACAATTCCTCTACGGAACCGATACAAAGCTCCTCTCCTTCTTCACTGCGCCAGATAGGCAGCGGAGTTCCCCAATAACGAGAACGGCTCAAGTTCCAGTCATTCAAGTTTTCCAGCCACTTGCCGAAACGGCCTGTTCCGGTAGATTCCGGCTTCCAGTTGATAGTCTTGTTCAGTTCCATCATGCGCTCTTTGGCTGCGGTAGACCGGATGAACCAACTGTCCAGCGGATAGTAGAGCACCGGTTTGTCAGTACGCCAGCAGTGCGGATAATTGTGTACATGCTTTTCTATCTTGAACGCCTTGTTGGCGGCTTTCATCATCATACAGATATAGATATCGAGTGATTCGGCGGCAGCGGCAGCTTTTTCATCGTACTTGCCATCTACAGTAAACTGAGGATCATAAGCATTCTTCACCCACCGGCCCTGATATTCCTTATATTTCTCTACGTCCACACATTCCTTTACGAAAGCCTCGTCCAGTTCGTCCAACAGATAGAATTTACCAGTCAGATCCACCATAGGACGGGTTTCCCCCTTCTTGTTTATCATGAACAGAGAAGGAATACCTGCCGCACGTGCCACAAAAGCATCGTCTGCACCGAATGTCGGAGCGATATGTACGATACCCGTACCATCTTCGGTAGTTACATAGTCACCGGGAATAACACGGAATGCCTCACCGGCCGCTTCTTGCCATTTCCCGTTTTCATCCACTGTCACCGGTTTCACCCAAGGAATAAGCTGTTCGTATTCCATGCCTACCAGATCCGGTCCTTTATATTCACCCACTACTTTGAACGGAATCAGTTTGCCACCCGGCTTATAGTCTTCCAGCGCCAATTCTTCCGCTTTCTTGTTAAAGTGAGTATAGAGCAAAGCTTTCGCCAACACTACGGTCATCTTTTCCCCGGTATATCCGTTGTAAGTCTGCACAGCCACATAGTCTATTTTCGGCCCTACGCACAATGCCGTATTCGAAGGCAATGTCCACGGAGTAGTGGTCCATGCCAGGAAATAAGGCGTTCCCCATTCCGCCATTTCGGGTTTCGGATTCTTCATCTTGAACTGTCCTACCACAGTGGTGTCTTTCACATCACGGTAACAGCCCGGCTGGTTCAGCTCGTGCGAGCTCAATCCTGTTCCGGCAGCCGGAGAGTAAGGCTGGATGGTGTAGCCTTTATACAACAGACCTTTGTTATAAAGCTGCTTCAAGAGCCACCACAGCGTTTCAATATAGCGGTTGTCATAAGTGATATAGGGATTCTCCAAATCCACCCAGTAACCCATCTTATGAGTAAGGTCTGTCCACTCTTTGGTAAACTTCATCACGTCCTTACGGCAAGCTGCGTTGTACTCGGCAACAGAAATGGTCTTTCCGATATCCTCTTTGGTGATATGCAATGCCTTTTCCACACCCAGTTCCACAGGCAGTCCGTGAGTATCCCATCCGGCCTTACGCTTTACCTGGAACCCTTTCATGGTTTTATAGCGGCAGAAAGTATCTTTAATGGTACGCGCCATCACGTGGTGAATACCCGGCATACCATTGGCCGAGGGAGGTCCTTCATAAAACACGAAAGAAGGACATCCTTCACGTTCTGTCATACTCTTGGCGAAAACATCGTTTTCATCCCACTTCTTCAGCACATCTTTATTGACCTGTGATAGGTTGAGTTGCGAGTGTTCAGCAAATTTCTTACTCATAATTTTATATCGTTTTCTTGTATTCTCTAACTAAAAGGCAATGCCTTCCAAAAATTAAGGTGCAAATTTACAAGAAAATTAGATAGATAGAAAGTTTTGACGCTTGTTTTTTTAATCAGATAACGGATACTGTTTCAGAATAACTGCATAAGGCATGGGAAAAGCCCCTGTTCTTATCAAAATCAACAGCAACAAGGACCGGTTCTTGTTATTGCAGTCTTTTCCGGTATGCCGAGGTATTTTCCCCCGTCATATTCTTAAAGAAGCGGCTGAAAGTACCCACACTTTCAAAGCCCAAAATCACCGATATCTCTTTGATGCTGTGCGAGGTATGCAGCAACAGCCGTTTCGCTTCGGTCACCACTCGTTCTTGTATAATCTTCAAAGGGGAAGGCATACCGTAGGCGGCAAATAAATTGGAAAGCGTCTTGGGAGAACGATGCAACAAAGCAGCATATGCCTGTACCTGTTTTTTCTCCTTGAAGTGATTGTCCACCAACACATAATAACGCTGGATGATGTCAAAACCTTTTTCATTAACCGGAAAGCCGGACAACTGCTTACGGGCCAGCCGGGTACACAGAATGATGAAACGTTTCAACAGCAGGCGGAGCATTTCTCCCTGCAGGTTATCCCGCAGGATGTATTCGGTAACCATTCTGTCCACCACCTCGTGCAACAGTTCGGAATCGGCTATCGGGAGCCGCAGATGCACTATACCGGAAGTTCCGTTAAACAGCACTCCGCTGCACGATACTTCTTTCTCGTGCTTGTAAATGCCGTAAAAATTCTCGTTGAAAAGAAGAGCAAGATACCTGCCCGATACATTCTTGAACTCCGTGCGGTGAAGATTACTCACAGAGATGATTTCATCCTGCTCCATCTCTATTTCCACATGGTCTACTATCAATGTCAGTTTGCCTTCCTGGACCCATATAAACTTATACAGACTACCATTGTCACAGATGACCCTGTCTGTGTGAAACGCTTCAGTCAGTATCATCGTTTCCTGCAAAGATGTATCGTATGCGTAATTCATCATGGCTAAACTGTTTTGTGCATTTCTTTCTGTTGGTTTATACAAAGATAGTGATTTTCACTTATATTAAACCACCCTGTTATTGCACAGTCCAGAAGCAATACACATAATTAACAATCTGATTTACAACGCATAGCGCATATCACGATGTAAAGAGGAGGCAAAGTATCAGAAAGAAAAAAGGAATTTTTGCCATCATTTTAGGAAATCTAGCTATGATATAACCCTACAGGGAATTCGTCAACCATTAAAATAAGCGTATCTTTGTGCCAAGAGATTTCCTTCTATAATCTAGACGAAAAAGAACACTTGATTCTTTTAACCTGAACTTTGGACTTTGATTTTCTCCCAATAAGGATTTCTCTCATAATAAATTCAGATTTTATCCCGCCGGGAGGCAAGATAAGGTCATGCAAAAAAATCTCCCAAAAAAAGAAGAGGGTGTCCACCATTGAAACGGACACCCTCTATTATGTGTATAATCCACATTGCCGGAAACCATTTATTTCCCTGTTTCCCCCATCGTGTTTGCAGGTTTTTCAATACCTTCGCTTGTAGCACGTTCTTCCATACGCTGGATACGTGCGTCAAGATCGGGATGAGTAGAGAACAACTGATTCAGCTTGCTGCTTTTCTTTGCTCCTGCCTCTTCTTGCAATTTTTTCAATTTCTGGAATGACAATGCCATCGCCCAAGGATTCTTACCTGCTTTCTTCAGAAATTCGTAACCGTAATCATCGGCGGCGCGTTCCTGTTTTTGTGAATAAGTAGCATTGACCAATGCCTCTCCCAAGTCACCCAACTGGGAATCTGTCAGAGCAGCCGCTTTTCCTCCTTGTGATGAAATACCATCTTTCAATGCCGATGTCAGCAATGCGGTACGGAAGCCGTTCTTTGAGTCCTTGTGTGCCACATGGCCTACCTCATGGCCTATTACCCCCAACAGTTCTTCGTCTGTCATGATATCCATCAATGAAGAGAATACCCGCACACTACCGTCTGCACAGGCGAACGCATTTACATCAATCACATAATATACTTTGAAATTCAGCGGCATCCCTTCCACTTCGGTCAACCCTTCAGTCAGTTTTTTCAAACGGACAGTATACGGATCATCGTCTGCACAAACCTGATTATGCTTATCCATCCAGTCAATGTACTCCTTTACATACTCTGTCATCTGCTCATCGGTCAAAGTCACCGCCTTTGCAGCCTTCACGGCTCCCCCCACTGCCTTCTTCAAATTAAACTGGGCCATTGCAGGAGTTACCCCCGCCAAGCATAACAGCATGACGGCCACCTTTAATAATGCTTTTTTCATTTTTGTGTGTTTTAGATTAAACGCTTCATTTTATTTCTTAAGAAACGGTACAAAAGAACACATTTTTATTCTATCTACCAATCTTTACAAGAATATTTTTGCCAACGCCCCGCCTCAAGCACCCGCCGGAAAGTGAAAAGCCATCGCGAATCCACTTCGCGATGGCCCTTACCCATTTTATATACACCTTTAAACAAAATGATACCCACGCCCTAATTCACTAACCCCTTGCGGGCATGAGCTGATCTTTTTCTTATTTATTTGCACGGGCTTCCGCAATGTAGCCCAATGCTTCTTTACATTTTGCCGTTACATACGCCCAGTCTTCCGCGGCTACCTTGTCGCCAGGGAACAATTTAGAACCCATACCCACACAGAACACACCTGCCTTAATCCAAGAAGTCAGATTTTCCTGAGTCGGTTCCACACCACCGGTTACCATCAGTTTAGACCAAGGCATCGGAGCCAGCAGACCTTTAACCAATTTTGCTCCCAATACATCACCCGGGAATATTTTGCAAAGGTCGCAACCTACTTCCTGAGCGAAACCCACCTCGGACACACTTCCGCATCCCGGAGTATAAGCCACCAAACGACGGTTGCACACTTTAGCGATTTCAGGATTGAACAACGGACCTACCACAAAGCAAGCACCCAATTGCAAGTAAAGAGCGGCAGTAGCAGGATCAACGATAGAACCTACTCCCATAGCCATTTCAGGACACTCCTTTGCCGCGTATTTCACAACTTCCGCAAATACTTCATGAGCAAAGTCACCACGGTTTGTAAATTCGAATGCACGAACTCCGCCGTCATAACAAGCTTTCACCACTTTCTTTGCCACTTCTGCATCTTTATGGTAGAATACAGGAACCATACCGGTTGAACCAATCTTGTCCAACACTGCTATTTTATCAAAACGAGCCATAATGTTATATTTTAGTTTAAATGAAAGATAGGAACACAAATGATACAAATAAAACATGTATCAAAAATTTGCGTTATTTGCGTCATTCGTGTTCCTATAAAAAACAAATTTAGCGTTGTACACGTCCGCTGGCATCGCCACCGGCCAATGCTTCCACTTCATCTACAGATACCAGGTTGAAGTCACCGTTGATAGTATGCTTCAAAGCAGAAGCGGCAACAGCAAATTCAAGGGCGGCACCCTGATTCGGTTTGGTCAGCAGACCGTGAATGATACCTCCGGAGAATGAGTCGCCACCACCTACCCGGTCAATAATCGGGTTGATGTCATAGCGTTTTGATTCATAAAATTCTTCTCCGTTATAAATCATAGCCTTCCAGCCGTTGTGAGTAGCCGAGAATGATTCGCGCAAGGTAGAAACCACATATTTAAAGCCGAATTCTTTTGCCATAGCCTTGAAGATTCCTTTGTAACCTTCCGCATTGGTTTCACCGGCTTCCACATTCGCTTCCGGTTTGAAGCCCAGACAAAGTTCGGCATCTTCTTCGTTACCTATACATACATCTACATACTGCATCAACGGTTTCATGATAGACTGTGCTTTTTCTTTTGTCCACAGTTTCTTGCGGAAATTCAAGTCTACAGATACCGTAACGCCATGACGTTTTGCAGCTTCACAAGCCAGTTTGGTCAGTTCGGCAGCCTTGTCAGAAATAGCCGGAGTGATACCCGACCAGTGGAACCAGTCCGCACCTTCCATGATAGCGTCAAAGTCGAAATCGCAAGGATCGGCTTCGGCGATAGCCGAGTGGGCACGGTCATAAATTACTTTGCTAGGACGCATGGAAGCTCCTGTTTCCAGATAATAGATACCTACGCGGTCGCCACCACGACAGATGAAATCGGTCTTCACACCATATTTACGCAATGCATTCACAGCAGACTGTCCAATTTCGTGTTTCGGCAATTTAGTTACGAAATAAGCTTCGTGACCGTAGTTCGCGCAACTCACCGCTACGTTCGCTTCACCACCGCCATAAACAACATCAAATGAATCCGACTGTACAAAACGTGTGTTTCCCGGAGTTGACAATCTCAACATAATTTCACCTAAGGTTACTACTTTTCCCATAATTTCGTGATTTTAAATTGTTATATATTTATTCGTTTAACTTTCAACCCAATTAAAATACTGGTTTACATATCCATAGACGAATCACATCGTAACCTTGTACTCAACAGACCACTCAAATAATTCATCCGTGTGCGTGCACAAAGGTACTATTTATTTTTTTAAAACCAAAAATTGTTATATATTTGTATCGAAAAAAAATAAATTATCAGTGTGCACGAGCACAATATATATAATTAAGGTATGAATAAACTGCCCGAAAGAATCAGAATCAAGGATATCGCGCGCCTGGCAGATGTGTCAGTCGGCACAGTAGACCGTGTATTGCATGGCCGCACAGGGGTATCCGAAGCCAGCCGGAAACGGGTGGAAGAAATATTGAAGCAACTGGATTACCAGCCCAATATGTATGCCAGCGCATTGGCATCCAACAAAAAGTATCTGTTTGTCTGCCTGCTGCCACAGCACAAGGAAGGCGATTACTGGACCGATGTGGAACTGGGGATGAAAAGAGCCGTAGAAACCTTTTCGGATTTCCACATCACCCTGTCCGTGATGTACTATGACCAATATGAATATTCCTCCTTCATCAATGCCGGTGAGGAAATACTGAAACAAGAGCCGGACGGCGTATTGCTCGCCCCCACTATTCCTGAGATGACGGCCAGATTCACCGACAAGTTACAAGAACGGGAAATACCTTATATATTTATAGACTCCAACGTGGCCAGTCTGAATCCGCTGGCATTCTTCGGGCAGAAATCCGACCAAAGCGGATACTTTGCCGCCCGCATGGCCATGATGTTGGGAGAATGTCCCAAAGAAATCGTTATCTTCAGACAAATCAACGAAGGCCGCCTGGGATCAAACCAGCAGGAAAACCGTGAAAAAGGATTCAGAAAATATATGCAGGAGCATTTTCCCGACTGCAAGATAGTGGAACTGAACCTCTACGCCAAGCGTCCGGACGAGGACGAGGCGCTGATGAACCGCTTTTTCCAAGAGAACCCACAGGTTACGTGCGGCATCACTTTCAACTCGAAAGTGTACATTATAGGAGAATATCTCATCGGACACAACATGAAAAATTTCAAACTGATTGGGTACGATTTATTACACCGGAACGTCTCTTGTCTGAAAGAGGGCGCAGTGGATTTCCTGATTGCTCAGCAACCTACCGCACAAGGATACAGCGGCGTAGAGAGCCTGTGCAATCACCTGATCTTCAAGAAAGAGGTGAAGCAATGCAATTACATGCCCATCACCCTACTTTCGGTGGAGAACGTGGATTTCTATCTGGATGCGCATAAAAAGTAAATCTGATAACTAAAAATAGAAATGGAAACAAAGTATTTGAAAATCAATCCGGCTGATAACGTAGTGGTGGCTATCTCGGATTTAAAAGCAGGCGAGGCCATCACGGTAGACGGTCATGCCATCACGTTGAAGGAAGACGTGCCTGCCGGCCATAAGGTGACACTGAAAGATTTCGCCCAAGGCGAGAATATCATCAAGTATGGTTACCCCATCGGCCATGCCGTGACTGCCGTGGAACAAGGACGCTGGATCAATGAAACCCAGATAAAGACAAACCTTGCCGGACTGTTGGATTACACCTACAATCCGGTCAGCGTAGACCTCAATATCCCGAAGAAAGACCTGACGTTCAAAGGATACCGCCGCAAAAACGGTGATGTAGGTATCCGTAACGAGGTATGGATTATCCCCACCGTGGGTTGTGTAAACGGTATCATCGGACAACTGGCCGAAGCGTTACGCCGCGAAACCAACTGCGAAGGTGTGGACGCTATCGTGGCATTCCCTCACAACTATGGCTGTTCACAGCTGGGCGATGACCACGAGAATACCAAGAAAATTCTCCGCGACATGATTCTGCATCCTAATGCAGGAGCCGTACTGATTGTCAGTCTGGGCTGCGAGAACAACCAGCCGGATGTTTTCCGCGAGTTTCTGGGCGATTACGACACAGACCGCGTAAAGTTCATGGTAACTCAGAAAGTGGGGGATGAATTTGAAGAGGGTATGAAGATTCTGCGTGAACTGTACGCCAAAGCCAAGACCGATGTACGCGAGGATGTTCCTTTGTCCGAGCTGCGTGTAGGCTTGAAATGCGGCGGTTCGGATGGCTTCTCAGGTATCACCGCCAATCCGTTGCTGGGTATGTTCTCCGACTTCCTGATTGCACAGGGCGGTACTTCCGTACTGACGGAGGTTCCCGAAATGTTCGGTGCGGAAACCATCCTGATGAACCGTTGCCGCACCAAGGAACTGTTCGAGCAGACCGTACACCTGATTAATGACTTTAAGGAATATTTCCTGTCACACGGCGAACCAGTGGGCGAAAATCCGTCACCGGGCAACAAGGCAGGTGGTATCTCCACCCTGGAAGACAAAGCGTTGGGATGTACCCAAAAATGCGGCAAAGCATACGTTGACGGAGTTATGGGCTATGGCGACCGCCTGAAAGTGAAAGGTTTGAACTTGCTTTCCGCACCGGGCAACGATTTGGTAGCTGCCACCGCCCTCGCCTCCTGCGGCTGTCACATGGTGCTCTTCACTACCGGCCGCGGTACTCCGTTCGGTACGTTTGTTCCTACCATGAAGATTTCCACCAACTCCACTCTGGCTAAAAACAAACCGGGATGGATTGACTTCAATGCCGGAGTCATCGTAGAAAACGAACCGATGGAAAAGACCTGCGAACGCTTTATAGACTATATCATCCGTGTTGCCAGCGGAGAACCGGTAAACAATGAAAAGAAGAATTATCGTGAAATCGCCATCTTCAAGACAGGCGTGACACTATAATCCAATTTTATCCCCAACTTTCCCAATACCCTTACAGCCCTGCCTTCCCTGTTACGAAGGTGGGGCTGTGACCTTTTTCCCCCATATATTGTTATACAGCAAGTCTTTTTGTAACTTTGCACCTCATTTTATAAAATACAAATTCATGAACGGTGAAAAATTAACTCCAATAACCAATAAGCCCAGTCTATGGGCACTCAGTCCACTGCTGGTATTTCTATGCCTGTATCTGGTGACTTCCATCATTGTAAACGACTTCTATAAAGTCCCCATCACGATTGCTTTCATGGTATCCTCGGTCTATGCGGTATGCATCACCAAAGGCCTGAGCCTGAATGAGCGAATGCTGCAATATTCCATCGGCGCAGCCAACAAGAACATCATGCTGATGATCTGGATTTTCATCCTGGCAGGCGCATTCGCCCAAAGTGCCAAAGATATCGGGGCCATTGACGCGACCGTCAACCTTACGCTTCTCCTGCTGCCGGACAATCTGCTGCTGGCAGGCATCTTCCTGGCTGCCTGTTTCATCTCACTCTCCATCGGAACCTCGGTAGGAACCATCGTGGCACTAGTCCCCGTGGCAGCAGGCATCGCAGAGAAAACCGACATGAACCTGGCCTTCATGACAGGTATCGTGGTGGGAGGAGCCTTCTTCGGCGATAACCTTTCATTCATCTCGGATACCACCATCGCCGCCACCCGTACCCAGGGATGCGCCATGCGTGACAAGTTCCGGGTAAACTTCATGATAGCCCTTCCGGCTGCTCTGATGGTTTTCGGCTACTATATTTTCAGAGGGATGGACGTGATGACCACCCACGACATCCAGTCGGTGGAATGGATCAAAATCCTCCCCTACCTGGTTGTGTTGGGAACCGCCATAGCAGGTATGAATGTGGCACTCGTACTGATACTGGGCATCGCCACAACGGGAGTGATCGGCCTGTTCACGGGGAGCATCGGCCTGTTCGACTGGCTCGGCTCCATGGGCACAGGGATCACCGGGATGGGTGAGCTCATCATCATCACCTTGATGGCAGGCGGTATGCTGGAACTGATCCGTTTTAATGGCGGAGTGGACTATATCATCCAAAAACTGACCAAACACGTCAACAGCAAACGCGGAGCCGAACTTTGCATCGCGGCTTTGGTGAGTATCGCCAATTTCTGCACAGCCAACAATACGATAGCCATCATCACAGTGGGACCGCTTGCCAACGATATCGCTACCCGCTACAGGGTGGACAAACGCAAGAGTGCAAGTATTCTGGATACTTTCTCGTGTGTCATCCAGGGAATCATCCCTTACGGAGCACAAATGCTGATTGCTGCCAAACTGGCTTCCCTGTCTCCTTTGAGCATTATCGAATACTTGTACTATCCGGTAGCCATCGGGATATTTGCCCTGCTGAGCATCTTCTTGAGATACCCCAGACGGTATTCGTGAAAACAAGCGGCAGACGGTTATATTCCACCACGCACAGACCGGCTGAACTCTTTCGCAATGTCCAGACGATGAAGGTGAAAGATTTATAATCTTACAGCTGTAAGATATAGCATCTTACACGTGAAAGATCCATATCTTCCGTGATTAACGGCGCGTACCTGGGGGGGCAAATAGCATTCAACAAAGATACGATATGCATTTATCCATGGGCGGTCCAACTCCTCTTTCTTCCAAATCCGGAATCGTGCGTGGTGTATCCACCCGAACCCGGATAGGGAAAATCTCATTGATATAGCGTTTCTGTCGAGGTGCAAATCCTATGTTTTTGAAGAGTTCAACAACAGCAACAACAGTTATTTCTTTTTCTTTGTTACTGTTGTTTTTCTTCTCTTCTCTATTCTTTTCTTCTCTTATAAAGTTTTGCTTAAAGCTTGCTTGCAAACTCCTATTAACACATTCATTATCAATACATTGCAGTGTATTTTCGGTTACATTTTCATCATCACTTTTTTCAATCGTGTTTTTCATGCATTTTACACTGTTTTCCGCATTGTTTTCCGTGTTGTTTTCCTTATTGTCTGCATCGTCATTCGCTTCTTTATCCGCTGCCGTGAGGACAGTAGAAGTGATTACTTTTTCAGCTGTCTGCACAGTCTTTTTCTTGCTGCTTCTTCCTCCTTTGCTACCGGCGGCGGCACGTTGCTCCGAAAGCTTATTCTGATAACCCATCACCTCATCCAGATACAGGCATCGGAAATATCCGTCCTCCATTATGACAAACAAGTTAAAGTCTTTAATGAGATGCTGCAGATCTTCCACTGTAGCCCCCCATTGTTCAGCCAACAAATCCAGTTCGTTAAAATCGTGTTTGTATTCCTGTTGCCTTCGCAGGAACAATATCATTTGAATATATAATCCTATTCCCATGCATTTCATTTCGGCATTCAGCTTCATCATTTTGTAATCCGACATCAAGCTGCAATTCAGCCGGATAAACTGTTCGGTGTAATCCATTCCTTTGGTGCGTTAGTATATAAATAGATTACAAAGAAACAAAAAATATCAATAGGGTGTATAGATAATTGCCACCAATTATGACATTATCTTCATTTTTATCTCAAACAAATATAAACAACTAGTAAACAAACACTTACACAGCACATTCAATTCAAGAAAAAAGTATAATTCTCCAGAAAAGATAAAGTTCTTATCCCCTGCAATTAATGAATATTTTTTATCGCCAGAATTCGGAGATAAATTCCCAATAAATGATCCTATGTTAAAACACACGCTATATCCGTCCAAAGGTAACAGAAGAAGATTTATGAATATTTATTTTGAAAATATACATAAAAGGATTATCTTTGCACCGCAAATGAATCAATGATATGAACCAATTACAGACTACATACAGCATACATCACCTTACATCGGGAAATACCCCCCTGTGTAATCACTTCATTGTGCATGTACATTGGTTCAGCGGATTTGTTTAGATTTCCACTCACACGTAATTTATTACCCAACTTTCATCCTACCCACACACGTGCCCGATGAAAGATATATTGCATGATGGTTCTCATTCGGTGAAACCGTCGGGTTGTATATGTTTTACTAAAAAAATTGATTGCTATGTTTACTATTATATCTATTATGTTTGTTGGTATCGGTATAGGATATGTATTGCGCAACTTGCAGTTTTTACAGAAAATAGAAAAGAGTACATCACTCACTATCTTCCTGCTGCTGTTTGTTTTGGGAATCTCTATCGGCTCCAACAGCTTAATCATTAACAATTTAGGCAGATTCGGATGGCAGGCGGCTATATTGGCTACATTAAGCATTTTGGGCAGTATGCTAGCTTCTTTCCTGGTATTTCATCTGTTTTTTAAGAAAGGAGGCAAACAATGAAAGGCAGTTTGGTTGTTGTCGCATTTTTTTGTGCAGGATGTATGATTGGAGCTGTCAATAATTTCCAGTATGACATGCACTCTGTTTCCATGTATGTGCTTTATGCACTGATGCTCCAAGTAGGAATCAGCATAGGCAGCAATAAGAAATTGAAAGAACTGATTAAAAGCTTACGGCTGAAAATGCTCCTGGTACCGATGGCTACCATTGCGGGAACCTTGCTTTTCTCGGCACTGGCCAGCCTGCTATTAAGCCAATGGAGTGTATTCGACTGTATGGCGGTGGGCAGCGGCTTTGCCTATTATTCACTATCCTCCATTCTGATCACACAGTTCAAAGAACCGTCTATCGGATTACAACTGGCCACCGAATTGGGAACCATTGCGTTACTGGCCAATATTTTCCGGGAGATGATGGCATTGCTCGGTGCTCCGCTCATACGGAAATATTTCGGACAGCTGGCTCCTATCTCGGCTGCCGGAGTGAACTCGATGGATGTATTGCTGCCATCCATCACACGTTATTCGGGAAAAGACATGATTCCCCTGGCCATATTCCACGGAATACTGATTGATATGAGTGTTCCTGTTTTCGTATCCTTCTTCTGTAATTTATAAAAAAAGAGAAGCCCGCTTGATTGGTTAAGCGGGCTTCTCTTTCATATATAATATAGGCGGGAACTATTTCGCAACCTTTTCCAGTTTCTTCATGATAGAGAAGATGAACAATGCGGAAAGCAAGCAGCACACAATCAATACACTCCATACCATCCACAACTGCATATCACCCCACAAATAACCGATGATAGCTACCAGATAGTTACCAATAGCAGTAGCCACAAACCAAAGTCCCATCATAGCGCCTTTATACTTGGGAGGAGCTACCTTGGAAACAAATGAGATACCCATCGGTGACAGGAACAATTCGGCAAAAGTCAATACCAGATAAGTCGAGATCAGCCAGTTGGGTGAAACCAACGCGCTCTCGGCAATACCATTGGCTTCTACTTCAGCAGGAGTAGGCAGACCGAATGAGCCGAATGCCAGCAACATGAAACCTACTGCGGCAATCACCATACCGATACCGATTTTACGCGGAGCTGATGGTTCTTTTCCTTTCTTTGCCAATGAACCGAATACTGCCAGTGATACCGGAGTCAGAGCGACAACGAAGAAGGGATTAAACTGTTGGAAAATCTGAGGAAGAATAGGCAATGTAGGGTCCATAGTACCATAATTGACTCCTAAAATGACAAGAGCCAGGGTAGCAATAACGCCTGAAATCAATTTGCCCTTGCCTGTCTTGGACTGGAACAATGAGAAACCTGCATAAACGGTTACAATGAGAAGAGCCAGATTCCATACACTGAAGCCAAGGCGGTCCAGACCGGTTACCTCATGTGCCGTGTAGTCACGGGCGAAGAAAGTCATGGTAAGACCGTTCTGATGGAATGCCATCCAGAAGAAAATTACCACCGCGAATACCAGCAGCAAAGCAACGATACGTTCTTTAGTCTGTGCGGGAGTCAGCTCTTCTTCGTGTACATTGACCGGTTTAGCCTGCTTGGAGTTGTAATCGGCATGTTTGAATGTAGAACGGAAAATAACATAAATAGCCATAGAGGCAACCAGTGAAATACAAGCTACACCGAAACCATAGTTATAAGCTTCAGACAATTTATCAATATAGGTAGTACAGAAATCGGCCATACTTCCTGTGAAATTCTGTGCGCTCTGCATGGCAGTCAGTGTGGCCTCGCCTTCGGCGGTAATCGTACCGTCCAGGAACTGGTGTGCCAAAGAAGGTATCTGGGGCACATAGCTGAAGCCTGCTTTGCCCAACACATAGTTGGTCATGGCAGTAGCGGCAGTCGGAGCGAACAGGGCACCGATGTTGATTGCCATATAGAACAAACTGAAAGCGGTATCACGTTTCGCGCTATACTCAGGAGCATCATACAGATTACCTACCATTACTTGCAGATTTCCCTTGAAAAGTCCGGTTCCCAAAGCAATCAGGGCAAGAGCGCCGAACATGGAATACAATCCGATATTGGTTGCCATCGGGATAGCCAGCAGCACATAACCGGCAAACATGATAACGATACCGGTAGTAACCATCTTGCCATAACCGAATTTATCGGCCAGGATACCTCCGATAAGCGGCATGAAATACACTCCTGCCAGGAAACTGGCAAAGATTGTTGACGTCGTGGCGGCTGTAAAGCCGAATTTCGCTTGCAGGAAGAGAGTGAAAATAGCAAGCATGGTGTAATAACCAAAGCGTTCGCCGGTATTGGCGAGAGCTAATGCGTATAAGCCTTTAGGCTGTCCTTCAAACATAGTTGATAAAGATTTAATTAATAGTTAGTATTCTTTTTTTGCAAAGATATAACTTTTAGTCTATCTGAAAAAAAAAGAGCCACAAATGTGACTCTTTTTGGCATATTTATTCGGTGAAAAGGGAACAAATCTCTGCTTTCGTTTCTTTTATCAAGTCATCGGCCGCTATTTTTATCTGTAATCCGCGGATACCGGCACTGATATAAATGTACGGGAATGCGGTGCAAGTCTCGTGTATATAGGTGGGGAAATGCTTTTTCATGCCGATAGGAGAACATCCTCCCCGGATATATCCTGTCAGGGGAAGCAGCTCTTTCATGGGAATCAGGTCGCATTTCTTGTTACCTGAGACTTTTGCCGCCATTTTTAAATCCACCTCGTGCTCGCCGGGTATGACACAGACAAAATATCCGGATTTATCCCCATGAAGCACCAAAGTCTTGAAGACTTGTTCTATGTTCTCGCCCAAACTGGCGGCAACGTGAACAGCGCTGAGGTCGTTCTCGTCTACTTCGTATGGAATAAGCTCGTATGCTATCTTGGCCTTATCAAGCAGACGGGCTACGTTGGTTTTAGCTATTTTCTCTTTCATTGCTGGTATGCCGGTTAATTTTCCAATTCTTCTTTTATAAATTTCGGGGTATATCCTTTCTTGCTTCCGGCCACTTCCTCAGGAGTTCCGGCAGCAAGCACCTGTCCTCCGCCCCTTCCGCCTTCGGGACCCATATCGATGATGTAATCCGCCAGTTTGATCACGTCCAGGTTATGTTCGATAACCAGAACGGTATTGCCTTTCTCCACCAGTTTGTTCAGTACATTCATCAGCACACGGATATCTTCGAAATGAAGCCCGGTAGTAGGCTCATCCAGAATATACATCGTTTTGCCGGTATCACGCTTGGACAGTTCCGTAGCCAGTTTCACACGCTGGCTCTCTCCGCCCGACAAGGTGGTGGAGGGCTGTCCCAGCTTAATATATCCTAACCCCACCTCTTGCAGCACTTTGATTTTATTCAGAATCTGAGGCACATTCTCAAAGAACTCTACAGCACGATTGATGGTCATGTCCAGTACATCGGCTATGGATTTACCCTTATAGCGCACTTCCAGCGTCTCGCGGTTATATCGTTTACCGTGACAAACCTCGCAAGGTACCAGCACATCGGGCAGGAAATTCATTTCGATGGTCTTGTATCCGTTACCGCCGCAAGCCTCGCAGCGTCCTCCGGTTACATTGAACGAGAAACGCCCCGGCTTATAGCCACGGATCTTCGCTTCGGGCAGACCGACAAACAGATTCCGGATATCCGAGAATACTCCTGTATAGGTGGCCGGATTGGAACGCGGTGTCCTGCCCAGCGGCGACTGGTCCACATTCACCACCTTATCTATATAGTCCAGTCCTTCCACACTGTCATAGGGCAGAGGTTCCTGCAAAGAACGGTAGAAATGCTGTGACAGGATGGGCTGCAAGGTATCGTTTATCAGCGTGGATTTGCCACTGCCGGACACCCCTGTGACGCAAATGAGTTTTCCCAAAGGAAATTCCACATCCACATTCTTCAGGTTGTTTCCTTTCGCCCCTCTCAGCCATAAGGATTTCCCGTTACCGGGGCGGCGTTCGGCCGGTATCTCTATCTTCATCTGTCCGTTTAAGTACTTAGAGGTAAGTGTTTCTGTCTGAAGCATTTGTTTCGGAGTTCCTTGGAATACTACTTCCCCACCCAAACGGCCCGCCTTCGGTCCCATATCAACCACATAGTCCGCCGCCAGCATCATATCCTTGTCATGCTCCACCACGATGACAGAGTTACCTGTGTCACGCAACTTCTTCAAGGAGTTGATAAGGCGGAGGTTGTCCCGTTGGTGTAATCCGATACTCGGTTCATCCAGAATATAAAGCACGTTCACCAGCTGGGAGCCGATTTGAGTTGCCAGACGGATGCGCTGGCTCTCGCCTCCCGAAAGGGATACCGAGGTGCGATTCAGTGAAAGATAATCCAGTCCCACATCCAACAAAAACTTAAGACGGGTACGGATCTCCTTCAAAATCTCGGCGGCAATCATGCGCTGCTTGTCTTCCAAAAAAGAATCGACCTGTTGCAACCAGTCATACAGTTCGTTAATATCCATGCTTGCCAGTTCATAAATGTTCTTGTCATGGATACGGAAATGCAACGCCTCCTTGTTCAGACGCGCTCCCTTGCATTCGGGACAAACATCGGTCTTGGCAAACTGTTCCGCCCACTTCTGAGCAGTGGCCGACGCATCTTTCTCCTGCATCATCTGGATGTACTTCACAATCCCTTCATAAGTTACAAAGTAATCGGAAGAGGTATGAATCAAGGTGCTCTTTATCTTGATACGCTCATCCGAGCCATAGAGTATTTCGTCTATCGCATCATCCGGCATATCCTTGACCGGCGTCTTGATCGTAAAATCATATTTTTCAAGCAACGCCTCTATCTGCCAGAAAATCATGGCATTTTTATATTTGCCCAAAGGCACGATGGCTCCTTCGTAAATGGAAAGATTCCTGTCGGGAATCACTTTGTCCACATCAATCAGATTCACATACCCCAGCCCCTTACAACGGGGGCAAGCTCCCTGCGGAGAGTTAAACGAAAAATTATGAGGAGCAGGTTCTTTATAAGACAGTCCGGTAACAGGACACATCAACCGCTTACTGTAATGGCGCACCTCCCGGGTATCGGCGTCATAAATCATAATCAGCCCCTCACCCTGCTGCATGGCAGTGGCAACGCTCTGTTTCAGCCGTTTGTCATCCTTTTCCGATACGACCAACTTATCTATCACAACTTCTATATCATGATTTTTATAACGGTCCAGCTTCATGCCGTGTACAATCTCGCGCACCTCGCCGTCCACGCGGACATACAGATAACCTTTCTTGCGCACTTGCTCGAAAAGTTCTTTGTAATGTCCCTTACGGGTACGTACCAACGGGGCAAGCATAAATATCTTCTTACCCTGATAATCCCGGTGAATCAGGCCGATGATCTGTTCCTCGGTATATTTCACCATTTTCTCTCCCGAAAGATAAGAATAAGCAACTCCTGCACGGGCATAGAGCAAACGGAGATAATCGTATATCTCTGTCGTAGTCCCCACGGTAGAGCGGGGATTCTTGTTTGTCGTTTTCTGTTCGATGGAAATTACCGGACTGAGTCCTGTAATCTTATCCACATCCGGCCGCTCCAACCCTCCCAGGAAATTACGGGCGTATGCGGAAAAGGTCTCAATGTATCTCCGCTGCCCTTCGGCGAAGATGGTATCGAATGCCAAGGACGATTTACCGCTTCCGCTCAATCCGGTTATCACCGTCAGGCTGTTCCGTGGAATTTCAACATCTATATCTTTCAAGTTATGTACACGGGCACCGTATACATTAATCAGTTCTTTTTCTTCACTCATAGTCTTCTTACTCTGCGTAATCTTTGCAAAATTAATGCTTCCCGACGAAATATTTAATTAAAAAGCCTAATAATATTTTCTATTCTTTCTATATAATGTGAATAAAACAGTTTTTTTTGTACTTTTGCCACTCAGTTTAATCAACACACTGCAAATGAAATTTATTCGAGCATTATATCTTATCGCAGCCTTGTCTGCCAGCAGCACCGGAATGATGGCTCAAACACAGTCTTCCGGCTATTTCCTGCACACCATCACCAAAGGGCAAAGTCTTTATTCCATAGCCAGCATGTATAATGTCACTACTGGTGACATCGTTAAAATGAACCCCGGCAGTGACCAGAAAATTAAAACCGGTGAAACATTGAAGATTCCACAAAAGAACAGCGGAACGGAACAGCAGATGTTCCATACCATCCAGTCGGGTGAAACCTTGTACAAGCTGACACAACGCTATGGAGTAACCGCACAACGCATCTGCCAGGCAAATCCCGGACTGAGCGCGGAGAATTTCCGTATCGGACAGGTTATCGTAATTCCCGCCAAGGTGACGGACAGCGAGGAGATAATCATGAACGAGGTGAAAGCCGCACAGACTACCAAGCCGGTCACCACTTCCACCCCACTGAAACCCAATTGCAGGGACATGCATAAAGTGGAACGCAAGGAAACGATATTCAGCATCAGCCGCCTGTATGGCATTACAGAAGCCGAACTGATTGCCGCCAATCCTGAACTGCGTACCGAAAAACTGAAAAAAGGAAAGTTCCTTTGTATTCCATATCCTAAGGATACAAAGACTGAAACGCCTGTGGATAATACGCCTGCCGTAATCCCCACGGACGACCAGCTGTTTAATGAAAGCAAGAAGGAGGCACGCAAAATATCTACCATCAAAGCTGCCGTAATGCTGCCATTCATGACAGACGGCAAGGGCAACCGTGACGAACAGACACGTATGGTGGAATACTATGAAGGCTTCCTGATGGCAGTAGACAGCTTGAAGGAAAAAGGAGTATCCATCGACCTGTACTCATACGATACCCATAACAATACTTCTTCCATCAAGAACATTCTGGATAGAAGTGAATTGAAGAGCATGGATATTATCTTCGGCCCGGCTTATCCCGACCAGGTGAAACCGGTTGCGGAATTCGCCAAGAAAAACAATATCCGGCTGGTAGTACCTTTTACCTCCAAAGGGAATGAAGTTTTCAGCAATCCCGCCATCTATCAGATAAATACTCCCCAATCTTATCTGTACTCGGAAGTTTACGAGCATTTTACCCGCAAGTTTACAACCGCCAATGTTATCTTCCTGGATGCAGAAGATGGTGACAAAGACAAAGTGGATTTTATAAAAGGACTGAAAGAGGAGTTAAAAACCAAACGCATTCCTTTTACCGAATTAAAAGGGGAAAATATTACTCCGGAATCATTGAAAGGCGCGATGAACCATAGTATGGATAATGTATTCATCCCGACTTCCGGCACCAACGTGGCATTGATAAAACTGTTACCACAACTGATTGTGACCTCCCGTGACAATCCCGACTACCGTATGCAGTTATTCGGCTATCCGGAATGGCAGACCTATACCAACGACCATCTGGCCAGTTTCTATGAACTGGACACCTATTTCTATTCTTCGTTTTACACAAACAATTTATTTCCGGAAGCCGTTCAGTTCTCATCGGCTTACCGCAAATGGTACAGCAAGGATATGCTCAACTCATTCCCTAAATATGGTATGCTGGGATTCGATACAGGATATTTCTTCCTGAAGGGCCTGTCCCAATACGGCAACAAACTGGAAGACAAACTGGACAAGGTGGCTGTCACCCCTATCCAGACCGGATTTAAATTTGAACGCGTAAACAACTGGGGTGGATTTATCAATCGTAAAGTGTTCTTCGTTCATTTTACCAAGGACTTTGAACTGATTAAACTTGATTTTGAATAATGAAAAAGTATAAGAACTTCGGGCTGCTTGTACTGGCATTGCTCTTTGCATTGCCGGCAGCTGCACAGTTGGGTGAAGAACGTCATAATTTTGCCGTCGGCATCAATGGTGGTCTGAACATGAGTTCCGTCAGCTTCAACCCGAAAATCAAACTGAACACCTTGAACACCATGTCTATGGGGGTTACCATGAGATATATGTCCGAGAAATATTTCAAGATGATGTGTGGCGTGCAAATGGAAATAAACTATTCACAACGCGGATGGGACGAAAAGATAGAAGATGATTCCGGCAATTCTTACAGCCGCACCATGAATTATCTGGAAATCCCTTTCATGGCACATCTGGCATTCGGCAAGGATGCATTGAACCGGGGAGTGAAGGTCTTTTTCAATGCAGGACCACAAATCGGCTTTTTCCTGGGTGACAACGAAAAGATAAACTGGACTACTTCTACAACAAGACCGGAACACGGTAAAGAGGTGGAGAATAAATTTGATTATGGTATCACAGCCGGCGCCGGTCTGGAAGTAAGTACCGGTATCGGACATTTCCTGCTGGAAGGACGTTACTACATGGGATTGAGCGACTTTTACAAGAACTCGAAAAGAGATTTCTTCGAAAGATCAGCCCATTCATTCATAGGCATACGGCTGAGTTATCTGATAGATATTACTAAATAAAAAAAGGACTCTCTCTCATAATACAAAAGCCTGCAAGATGAATCTTGCAGGCTTTTTATATCATACATAATAATTCCCTCAGCTTATCTCAAACGGTCGTATGCTTTAACCAATACCTCATCCTTACCAATGGCGCGGATGGCAAGCCAATTCAAAATGATGGCAACCAACGGCAGACACACAGTCCATGAAGGAGAAAATGTCATAGACTCTTCTTTCAACATAAAAATAAAAGTGACCAATGTGGCATAATACCCGATCAACAAAATGGTGCTGAAAATAGTCAGACGGATTTGCAACATGCGTTTTTTGAACAAGAAGATAGTGCCGAAAGCAAGAACCGCAACAACCAGCAAAATCACAAACAAGGCCCATGGAGCATAATCTTTAGTACCATCCGCCATAGTAAGACACAGATTTGTTAAAGCGGAAACACTATAATCACTTCCTATGTATGAGCCTACGGGACTACACAGGCAAATAATAATCAAAATGGTAACAACAAGTAAATAAACAGATTGAATGCGTTGTATCATAGTCTCTTTAATTTTAATCATACAACCCGTCATTCTAAACGCAGTGAAAAACCTGAAAACACAAAGTGAATGGTTATCAGATTCCTCACTGCGTTCAGCATAACAGGGCTAATATAATGTGAGGTGCATCAAAATGTACCACAGATTACTCAGATTGATACAGTTTCCACACGAAACGACTCATGTTTCAAAATAGAACGATCCGTGTAACCTGCGGTAAAGACCTTTTGCACAGCCCCAAATGAAAAATCACTGTAGTTTCTCTTTTTCTTTAGCAGGATTACGGAAATAAACCTTGCCTTCTTCATATTCCTGAGCAGCGATCAATGTCGGTTTCGGAAGCTTTTCGTAATAACGTGAGATTTCGATCTGCTCTCTATTTTCAAAGACTTCTTCCAGGTTATCGTTGTATGAGGCAAACTCCTGCAATTTCTTTGAAAGATCATTCTTCATCTCAACACTAATCTGGTTGGCACGTTTGCCAATGATAGCAACAGTTTCATAAATGTTACCTGTGTCTGCACATAAATCCATCATGTCACGGGTAACAGTATTACTTGGAGCGTTTGTCTTTTTGTAATCCATAATTTCTTATTTAGTTTTATTCATTAAATTCTTTTACGTACTTATTGGCATCCTTGTAGATGCTCTCCACTTCTTTAGTATACTTGCTGTCGGGAAACTCGTTCTTGAAAGAATAATATTCATCTATCGTTTCACGCATACGCTCTTCTTTCTTTTCTTCCACGCTCGCTTTCGCCATATCATATTTGGCACGCAAGACCAGGATAGAAAGATCTTCGCGCATCTTGGTATAGGGATAGTCTTTCAAAGCATTCTGGGCGGTAACGATGCAAGACAAATAGTTGTTACCGGTAGTGCTATAAGTACTGTTTCCTGTATAAGATCCCAAATCATAATACAATTTCGCAGCCAGATAGTCTTTCATCACCAGCTTGTCCTGCAAATCAAAAATCATTTGCTGTGCATCCTGCCGACGGCTACTGGTAGGGAAATATTCCATAAACATCTGCAACTCCTGAATAGCCTTATAGGTGCTCGACTGGTCCAAACGAGGCTCCGGAGTATCCAGGAACAATGCTTTTCCTGAAAAATATCTGGCCTGTTCCGTATAGACCCCACGCGGATAAGTATTATAATAAGTGGTGAAATAATGCGAAGCTGTGATGAAGTCACCCTGATTATAGTAGGTCATACCCAACATATAAAGTGATTCCTCAGCCTTATCCGTTCCCTTCATGATGGTAATCAATTCCTCCAGAATGGTGGCCGCCTTAGTATTCTGCCCTTTGCCAAAGTAACTTTTGGCCGCTTCGTACTTGTATTCGTAGTCCGTGCTTTTTAAAACTTTGTTATACTCTCCACAAGACGTTAGAACCGTACCGGAGACAAGAGCTATAATGATATATTTTTTCATCTTATTCAAATAATTGCGCAAATTTACGCCTTTCCACCGAATAATGCAATATTTCCATGTTTTTAAATGCTAAAAAGTCGACAAGAGTCTATTTTTTAGAGATGAATAGATAATATCTAAGGAAATAACTGTATTTTTACATCTCATTAAACCAAACATGCTATTATGAATTTTGAATTGATTTCCGAATACCAACCCACCGGCGACCAACCGGAAGCTATCGCCCAGCTGACCGAAGGGGTGCTGGAAGGAGTCCCCGCACAAACTTTATTGGGGGTCACCGGGTCCGGCAAGACTTTCACGATTGCAAATGTAATTAAAAACATCAATAAGCCCACCTTGATATTAAGCCATAACAAAACATTGGCAGCCCAGTTATACGGAGAGTTCAAGAGTTTCTTTCCCAATAATGCTGTGGAATACTATGTATCTTATTATGACTATTACCAGCCGGAAGCATACTTGCCGTCCAGCGACACCTATATAGAAAAGGATCTGGCCATTAATGAAGAGATTGACAAATTGCGGCTGGCTGCCACCTCTGCCCTGCTGTCGGGACGGAAGGACGTGGTGGTGGTGTCTTCCGTGTCCTGCATCTACGGTATGGGGAACCCGTCGGATTTCTATAATAACGTAATCGAGATAAAAAAAGGCAAACTGCTGGACAGGAATGTATTTTTACGCCGCTTGGTGGACAGCCTGTATGTGCGTAACGACATAGAACTGAACCGCGGAAACTTCCGCGTAAAAGGTGACACGGTAGACATTTACCTGGCATATAGCGACAATCTCCTCCGGGTTATGTTTTGGGACGATGAAATTGATGCCATTGAAGAGATAGACCCTGTTTCGGGAATCCGTCTGGCAACTTTTGATGAATACAAAATTTATCCGGCCAATCTTTTTATGACCACCAAAGAGAGCCAGTTGAGAGCTATTCATCAGATTGAGGACGACTTGACGAAAGAGGTGGCCAAATTCGAGGAGGAAGGAAAAATGTATGAGGCGAAACGACTCTATGAGCGCGTGACATACGATATGGAGATGATTCGCGAACTGGGGCATTGTTCGGGCATAGAAAATTATTCCCGCTACTTTGACGGGCGTAATGCAGGTACCCGTCCTTACTGTCTGCTGGACTTCTTTCCGGATGATTTCCTGATTGTAATAGACGAAAGCCATGTCAGCGTACCGCAAATACGTGCCATGTATGGTGGTGACCGGGCCAGAAAAACTAATTTGGTGGAATATGGTTTCCGGATGGAGTCGGCTTTTGACAACCGTCCTCTAAAATTTGAAGAGTTCAAGGAACTGGCCAAACAAGTGATTTATGTCAGTGCCACACCTGCCGATTATGAATTGGTGGAAAGTGAAGGCATTATCGTTGAACAGGTTATCCGTCCTACTGGATTGCTGGATCCGGTAATTGAAGTACGCCCCAGTCTGAATCAGATTGACGACCTGATGGAAGAGATACAGCAACGCATCGAGAAAGAAGAACGTGTACTGGTGACCACGCTTACCAAACGCATGGCAGAAGAATTGACCGAATATCTGCTGCGCAATGACATCCGCTGCAACTACATCCACAGCGATGTGGACACTTTGGAACGCGTCAAGATCATGGATGAATTACGTCAGGGCGTTTATGATGTACTGGTGGGTGTGAATTTGCTTCGTGAAGGTCTGGACTTGCCCGAAGTGTCTTTGGTCGCCATTCTGGATGCAGACAAAGAAGGGTTCCTCCGCTCCCACCGTTCGCTGACCCAGACAGCAGGACGCGCCGCCCGCAATATCAATGGAAAAGTAATCATGTATGCAGACCGCATGACGGACAGCATGAAAAAAACGATAGACGAAACCAACCGCCGTCGTGAAAAACAGCTGGCATATAACGAAGAGCATGGAATCACCCCCAAACAGATACAGCGTGCGCGGAATGCTGCCTTGTTGGGCAACAACAGCAACGAAGTTGCCGGAACCACTCAAGGCCCCAAGGCATACATCGAGCCATCTTCCGATACAACGGCTGCCGACCCGATTGTTCAGTATATGACTAAGCCACAGATGGAGAAAACGATAGAACGTACCCGGAAACTGATGCAGGAAGCTGCCAAGAAGCTGGAATTTATAGAAGCTGCACAATACAGGGATGAGCTGCTGAAACTGGAAGATATGATGAAAGAGAGATGGGGATAGGCTTGTCTCCTTGGCGGAAGAAGGCGCACTGCCTGTCGAGGAAAAGCCTGTTACCCGAAGAAATATCACGGATATGCCGGTGAGTTCCGGAATAAAGGCAGGGATGGAAAAGGAAAAGACAAGAAGGACAAACAGCAAAAAAGCAGGGAGTGTCCCCCTGCTTTTTTCAGAACCGTACCATTAATTCCATCACAAACTTGTCTTGTTCGGACTCTTTTGCCAAAGATAGTTTATCATAGAAATATTTCTCGTAATTAAGACGCAAATCCGCTTGAAAAGCCTTTCCAAAGCTTAATGTCACACCTCCAGTCACACGCTGGCGGGAATAATCGGTAATGTAAAGCTTACCATCTTCATCCGCATTACCGTTACTATGATCTCCCATACTGTCATAACGTCCTAGAAATGAAATTTTCCGGAACAGGCCTTTCTTGATAAACAAGTCGTAATTGACAAAGGCGTTGAAAGCATGTACATCATCAAATGAGTTTTTCGCATAAGTTTTATAAAGGTATTCGGCTTCTATATGCCAATTATCAAACTCGTAGTAAGTACCGATATCATACATATAAATGCTGATTTTATCGGGATGTATTTTCTGGGTACTCAAAGTCAAGTTATAATTTTTCCACGGCATCAATTGAAGCTTAACAGAATAATTCAACGTGTTGTGCCACTCTTTCTGATTGGTGAGTCCGGAGCCGTTGAACAGTCCGCCTTCCAGTTTCAACGGCAGTCCCTCCTTTAAAGAGAAAGCTCCGGTAGCACCCACATCACGCACATTCCCCACCTGTTTGGCTATGAACGAACGATTGGCAAAATATTGTTGGTGGGGAGATCGATGAGCGTCTATGGTGAAAGGCACACGCATCTGTCCTAGTGTGACATTCCATGTATCATTGGGGACAAAGCGGGCATATGCATCCAGCATCTTGATGCTTCCCTCATCGGACAAGTCTATTTCAGCTTTATAAGCAATTACCGGAAGAACCTTCCCGTCCAGACTGACACGGGCGTTACGTACCTGAAACCGTTGCATTCCGTTAGTGGTTTGAAGTTCATATTTACCGCGGATCGTTCCATGTACTTCCGGCAGATATTCTTTAGGAATAGTCAGCTGTGCGGAAGCAGTTGCAATACTCAGCATTGTAAAAGCAGACGCTACAAGTGTATTTCTCATTTTTATTAATGTGACTTTCTTTGTTTACGGCTGCAAAGATATAGGTTCGGTATATCTGTAATATTTCATCCATATTACAAATATGTTTCATTTGATATGGGGAAGACATTTTACAGCCACATTCCGTATTCTTCTCATCTGCTGTGAACGCAGTGAATATGGCCCCAAAAATATCGACGTACCGACAGAGTTATTCAATAATACGGGCAGTTTCCACCTTCTCCAGACGTGCACGGAGTTTTCCCATCATGGATTTACGTATCCGGAGCCTCATCAGGCAATCCATATCATATGATTGCTCCAAGATGGCAGGCTCGTCTTCTTTCACAATGCGCATGATATCATTCATAAAAGGATATTCAAAGGATACGGTGATTTCTTCATCCACTGTTCTTTCCACTATATCAGCAGCAGCTATTGCTTCGGCAGCGGCAGCCTTGTAAGCGACAATCAGTCCGCTGGTTCCCAATTTTATACCTCCAAAGTAACGGACCACTATAATAAGGATATCCGTCAGCTCATTGGAATTTATTTGCCCCAAAATAGGCTTTCCTGCGGTACCCGAAGGCTCTCCGTTATCATTTGCCCTGAAATCCTTCCTTTCATGCCCCAGCATATAAGCGTAACACACATGGCGGGCATCGTAATATTTCTTCTGATACGTGTCAAGATGCTGCTTTATTTCCTCTATGGTACGTACCGGAATGGCAATAGCTATAAATTTACTCCGTTTCTCCGTATATATGCCTTCGGCAATGTCGGTAATGGTTTTATAAGTATCTTCTTGTATCATGGGTTTCAGAAATCATAAATCTTTAATTATAACTCACAGAATCTGTCTGGCAATCCATGCACACGCCTCAGCATCAGCCAGCGCATGATGGTGATTCTCCAATTCAAAACCAAAAAAACCGGCCACCGTATGTAACTGGTGGTTTCTCAACCCTTTCAGCTTCCGGGAAGCCTGATAGGTACAATAAAAGTCATAATCAGGATAATCCATACAATAAGTACGGAACACGGCTTTCAAACACCCCTCATCAAAGGCTTTGTTATGCGCAACCAGCGGAAGCCCCTCTATTTTAGGGGCAACCTGCTTCCATACTTCCGAAAAAACAGGAGCATGGGCAGTATCTTCCTGTGTCAATCCATGAATACGGGTGTTCCAATACAAATAGTAATCCGGTTCGGGATGAACGAGACTGTAGAACCGGTCGGCTATCTCACCATTTCTCACAATAACCACCCCTACACTACATATGCTGGTACGTTCATTATTTGCCGTTTCGAAGTCTATTGCTGCAAAATTATCCATACTTTTTTTCGTTACACAGACAAAGGTACGACAAAAAAGCGATATACAAAATTCTTTTTTCCGGTACAATTCCCTATCTTTGAAACCTCAGCAGCAAAATAGACCAATATCTATGACAATCAGCACTTGTGAAAGCTGAAAGATTAGACCATCTTTGCACTGTTTTTGTTTTTTAACTTAAACTAGATTTATAGTAAAATGAAAAAAATGAAATTCCCGACCCTGTTAATAGCAGCAGGGTTACTTTGTATCTCCGTTCACACAACGGCCCAACCTGGGCCCCGAAAAAAAGTGGGCGTTGTTCTCAGCGGCGGAGGAGCCAAAGGAATGGCACATATAGGTGCTTTGAAAGTTATAGAAGAAGCGGGTATCCCTATAGATTACGTGGTAGGGACCAGTATGGGCTCCATTATAGGCGGACTTTATTCCATCGGTTATACTCCCGAACAGATGGATAGCATGGTTCGCCGGCAGGATTGGTCCTTTCTGCTGAGTGACAAAATACCACGCAGCGAACAGAATATGGCGGAACGGGAGGCTTCCGAAAAATATGTATTTTCCCTGCCATTCGGTAAAAATGCCAAAACGCAAGCCGTAGGAGGATTGATAAAGGGTCAGAACCTGGCAAACCTGTTCAGTGAGCTGACCGTAGGATATCATGATTCCATCGATTTCAACAAGTTACCTATTCCCTTCGCCTGTGTTTCCGAAAATATTGTAAATGGCAACGAGGTAAATTTTCACAAAGGTGTATTGGCTACGGCCATGCGGGCCAGTATGGCCATACCGGGAGTATTCACTCCGGTCCGGCTGGACAGTATGGTTCTAGTGGATGGAGGTGTGGTAAACAACTACCCTGTAAATGTAGCGCGTGCCATGGGGGCGGACATTATTATAGGAGTGGATGTTCAAAATGACTTGAAACCCGCCAACGAACTGAATAGCACCGGCAGTATCTTGGGGCAACTCATCAATTTAATGGGACTGGAACTTTATAAAAAGAATCTGAAAGAAACCGATACATATATAAAGGTGGATGTGGAGGGGTATTCTGCCGCCAGTTTCACCCCCAGTGCGGTGGACACACTGATTCGTCGGGGAGAAGAAGCGGCATTGGCACAAAAAAACTCCTTGATAAAGTTGAAGCAGGAACTGGGGCTGGACAGTACCTATATGCCGAAACCCCTTCCCAGCTATCCGTACTCCCCCAACCGCAAAGTGTATATAAAAGAAATCACCTTTGACGGATTGGACGAAAAAGACAAACGGTGGCTGTTGAAGCGCTGTGATTTGAAAGAAGACTCCGAAATAAGCCTTCGCCGCATAGAAGAAGCAACAGCCATACTATGCTCCAATCTGGAATATTCCAGCGCCACTTACAATCTGCCCGAAGCCCCCGGCGGAGGTTATAACCTGCATTTTCTTTTAAGCAAGAAATATGAGAATAAGCTGAACGTAGGAATCCGTTTTGATTCGGAAGAAACAGCCAGTCTGCTCATTAATGTCACCAGCAATTTCCGGGGAAAAGTACCCACTACGCTGTCACTGACAGGACGATTGGGCAAACGTTATGCCGCCCGCATAGATTATGGATTCGAACCGGCTCCATTGAAGAACATCGGACTGGCATATATGTTCCAATACAATGATATAAACTTTTACCATCATGGAGATAAATCACATAACTCTACCTACCGCTATCATTTGGGAGAATTATCCTTTTCGGATGTTTGGTACAAAAACATACGCTTTGCCGTGGGGCTGAGGTATGAATTATATGACTACGACAAATTCCTATACCAGGAAGGGAACCAAGGTTTTGACGTAGGAACAGAACACTTCTTCAGCTATTTCGCACAAATGCATTACGAAACTTTCGACAAGGCATATTTCCCTACCAAAGGCATATCAGCACGAGCGTCCTATTCACTTTATACGGATAATTTCACCAAATATGACGACCACGCTCCTTTCTCTGCCATAAAAGGCTATTGCCAGGGAGTGATTCCCGTTACACGCAGATTCTCCATACTGCCTGCCATATACGGACGTTTTCTGATAGGGAAAGATATTCCTTACTCCAAACTCAATGCGATGGGGGGGGATGTGCAAGGACGTTTCCTGCAACAGCAACTACCATTTGTCGGGATAAACAATGTGGAATTAACAAAGAATGCGTTACTGATAGGAAGCATGAAATTCCGCCAACGGATGGGAAGTGTGCATTATCTGACGTTAACGGGCAATTATGCGCTGAGTGCAAGCAAGCTGAGGTACCTGTTGGAACAGGATACCATGTTCGGCTGTGGTATAGGCTACGGTTTGGATAGTATGTTCGGCCCCTTAGAGGCATCACTAAACTATGCAAACCGAGCCAATAAAGTGAGTATGTACGTCAATCTAGGATTTAAGTTTTGATTCCTCGTTGATAACCGCCATCATGCCTTCTATCTGAGCCAAGGCCATCATACGGCCATGAAACGAATAACCCGGGTTGTATCCTTTGCCGGCATCATCCAGCATCATGCGCCCATGATCCACACGCATCGGGACACCCGGACGTTCTTTTTCAAAAATACGGATCAACTCTATCACATGAGCACGCCCTCCCAAATGAGATGCTTCTATAAAATTCCCGTTGGGAAACGCATTGGTACTGCGCAAATGTACAAAATGAGTGCGGTGTGCAAACATACGTGCCAACAAAGGTACATTGTTATGCAATCCGGCGCTGAGCGAACCGGCACAGAATGTCAGCCCGTTATGCGGGTTATCAACCGCATGGAGAAGCCAGTTGATATCTTCCTCACCGGTCACAATACGCGGCAAGCCCAATACCTGGAAAGGGGGATCGTCCGGATGGATGCACATATTTATACCGTACTCATCACACACCGGCATGACAGCCTGCAAGAAATAACGTAAGTTTTCACGCAGGGCATCACGGTCTATCCCATCATACAAAGACAAAAGACGGCGGAATATGGTTACCGGATGCCGATCTCCCTCCTTTATATTACCATTTACAAATCCCTGCGTCTTGACTATAATGGTATCGACCAATTCGTTTTTCTCGGCTTCGGTTATAGTCTTATCCAATTCACGCACCTGTTGTAATTCCGAATCGGTATAGTCTTTCTCCGCCCCTTCACGCTGAAGAATCATACAGTCAAAATAGGCGAACCGGATCTTGTCAAAGTACAAAGAACTGGTTCCGTCCTCCCAAGGATGTTCCAAATCGGTACGTATCCAATCAATGACAGGCATGAAGTTATAGCATACGGTCTTGATACCCGCTTTACCTAGGTTGGCAAGGCTTACTTTGTAGTTTTCTATCAATTGATCCCGTTCAGGACCGGCATATTTGATAGCTTCACTTACCGGCAGGCTTTCTACCACCGACCAGCGCAATTGGTGAGATTCAATGTAATCTTTTAAACTTTTGATAGCTTCCAAAGCCCAGATTTCACCGTTAGGTACATCGTGAAGGGCGGTCACGATTCCTTCCACCCCGATTTGCCTAAGCATGGGAAGCGTTATCTTATCTTTCTTCCCAAACCATCTCCATGTCTTTTCCATTCGTATTATGTGTTTTAGTCTGTATGACAAAGTCTTTATTAATCTTCTTTGAGCCTTCTATTGATGTATAATCATGGCAGAACGTGCCGGTACCATAAGTTCATCACCTGAAACCTGTCCCAAGCCTTTCATGTTTATTTTACCATCCTTACAGATTACAGTGTATTTACCCGACGGAATGTCCAGCTTGACAGGCTCTGCACGGCTGTTCAAAGCCACGATGATATTTTTCCATGAGTCACCATTTGCATTGTCTTTCAAGATAAAGGCAACCACATTCGTATTTTCTACAGGTAAAAACTCCAATTGCCTACGTACCATATCGGCATCCCCCATACGAAAAGCGGGATGTGCTTTACGCATAGCTATTAAACCTTTCACATATTCGAACACATCTTTGTGTGCGGTCTTATTTTTCCAATCTATCGTATTAATACTGTCAGGACTATTATAAGAATTATGAACTCCTTTCTTGTCACGCATCATCTCATCCCCTGCAAATATAAACGGTACTCCTTGTGAAGTAAAGACAAATGTTTCCGCTAACTTCTGCAAAGCCGCCAGTTCCTCTACCGAAGCATCCGGCATGGTAGCTTTCAGACGGTCGGCAAGGCACATGTCATCGTGGCAACTTACATAACTTATCATCTGGGTAGGTTGTAAAGCCCAAGGTTTCTTACTATAATTCACAGAATCACTTATAACCTGCGGATGTTCGATGGCTCCCACAATTCCAAATTTGATACTCATTTCGTGTCCTGGCTCCCCTACTAGAAAAGCTCCTTTAGTATCATCATCCCAACCACCTCGCAATCCATCACGCATTTCATCTGAGAAAGCGGCGATACGGGGCATCTTTTCCACATTGGCTTTCATCGCCAGCCTGTCTGCCTCTAATTGAGGAGAACTGGCAGCCCATCCTTCACCATACATAAAAATAGACGGATCTATTTTATCAATAGCCGCACGTATCTCATTCATGGTTTCAATATCATGTATCCCCATCAAGTCAAAACGAAAGCCGTCTATGTGATATTCATTAATCCAATATAAAATAGATTCTATCATATATTTACGCATCATGGCGCGGTCGCTTGCCGTTTCATTTCCACATCCCGAACCATTTGCCCATTGCCCGTCCTTCGTCTGGCGATAGAAATAACCGGGAACCGTACGTTCGAAATTGCTTTCGTCTGTATTGAAGGTGTGATTATACACCACATCAAGCACCACTCTGATTCCCGCCTTATGTAAAGCTTGTACCATTTGTTTGAATTCCCTGATACGGACATCGGGTTTATAAGGATCTGTAGAATAAGAACCGTCAGGCACATTGTAATTTTGCGGATCATACCCCCAATTATATTGGGCCTTGTCCAGTTTTGTTTCATCCACCGAGGCATAATCATACGACGGCAATAAGTGCACGTGGGTAATTCCCAATTCTTTCAGATGGTCAATACCTGTCTTCTCGCCTGAAGAACTGGTAGTACCCTGCTCCGTCAAAGCCAGGAACTTGCCTTTATTTTGAATTCCGGAAACAGAATCCAAAGAGAAATCGCGATGATGCATCTCATAAACCGTAATATCAGCATAATTCTTCAAAGGAGGACGCACATCGTTCTCCCATCCTTCCGGATCTGTAGAACGAAGATCAAGCACAGCTGCCCGCTTACCATTTACCCCTACGGCTTTTGCCATAATTCCCGGAGTGTCTCCTAACCATTTCCCGTTTACCTTCACATTAAAGGTATAGAATTTACCCTTCAGATCCTCTTTTATTGAAATATTCCAAGTACCATTCTCTCCCATCTCCATTGGAAAAGTATTAGAAGCTGAACCTTCATTACCCGATTCAAATAAAAGGACACGCACCTCTTCCGCTGTAGGAGCCCAAAGTGAAAACTTGGTTTCGGCAGGCGAGTACTCCATTTCAGTCAGCGCATCTTCACGGACAGGATATTCATCAAACGAATTATATTCTTTTTTCACAGACTGACAACTAATAGTAGTAGAAACAATTGATGCCCAAATAACATGTCTCACATTCATAATCTTATCTTTTTATTTTATCAGGATTCTTATTTATAAAATCTTTCCAGCCGGAATATTCTTTAGTCAATGTCGGTCTGCCCATTTGTAAATAATGACAATAAGCAGCCGCCAACCCATCTGTTGCATCCATAAAAGGCAGCATATCACTCTCCGGTATATGTAACATCCTTTTCAACATATCAGCGACCTGTTCCTTGCTGGCTTGCCCATTACCGGTTATCGCCATCTTTATCTTCAACGGCGCATATTCTGTTATAGGAATATCACGGCTCAAAGCAGCAGCCATAGCCACTCCCTGTGCCCTCCCTAATTTTAACATCGACTGCACATTTTTTCCAAAAAAAGGCGCCTCAATAGCTAACTCATCAGGTAAATAAGCTTCTATTATACCAACCACCCGTTCAAAAATACGGCGCAGTTTTAAATAATGGTCACCATATTTACGAAGATCAATGACCCCCATAGTCATTACCTGCGGTTTAGTACCTACTACTTTCAGCAGGCCATACCCCATTATGGTTGTTCCAGGATCTATACCCAGAATGATTTTCTCTTTTACCGGCTGAATCACTTAATCACCTCCATCAAAGTGGGAAAGCCAACCACCTTATCTTTAAATATCTTCATCATTTCCTCATTCAGATGCATCCCTTGCTGAGTATGCCAACGATGCAAGGCCGCTGTATCTTCCACCTCCCATTGCAATGAAAAACATTCTGAATCCTGCTCTTTGTGACTAAGGATGTGCGTAAGACGGGGATTTTGCAATATTCCCGTCTTTTCCACTTCGGGAATATAGCTTTCACTAAGCCAAATGACAAAATTACGCGCATCGTCAATGCCTGTTTGATAAGTTGTATTATAAATTAACATATCTATAGTCTTTAAATTAAAAAAGGCCTGCTTCGCAGACCTTCATTTTATCATTAAAAAAGTGGAGCATGCGAGACTCGAACTCGCCACCTTTAGACTGCCAGTCTAACGCTCTAGCCAGATGAGCTAATACCCCGAGAAATAATAACGATGCAAAGATACATAGAAAATCAATAATACAAAGCTTTTGGGAAAGTTTTTTTTCTCATGTAAACAAAATTTTTATTTGTCACTTTTGCGCCAAAGAGTTACTGTTGCGTGAAATTGTTAACCAATAGCTGACCAAGTTTAATAGCATAACAAGCGAATAACCCCGATTTGTGACAAGTCGGAGCTATCTAAATCATAAGTTAAAAGTTATTATGAAAAATCATTGTTGTATCAATACTATACCCCATCGGCATAATAACAGTCACAATAGTTACACGAACACCAAAGGGATCCCCACAGAAAGCTTCATTGGGAATACGGTGTATTTAGCTATGAATAACAACTATATGTCAAGAATGGATAGGATCGGAAAAAAGTCATACTGAAGCATCTTAGTAAAAGAACAATCATCGTCCTATCAAGTGCTACCCGGCATTATCTATATCAGTCCGGCAAAAGCATGAAAGGAGAAATATACCGAATATCCTAGAAGAGAAAGAAATATTCATGTCCGCCAATAACAAATCCACCACAAATACAACCAAGGGTTGCTGCTATTAACGGCTACGTACCATTTCAATTACAGCACTGTATTTCACAACTCTATGATTGGCAAGGCAAAAAAAGATGTAAAAATTGCATTAAACCTCCTCTATCGGCTTGGACCAAACTTCCTCTTTCGTTTCTTTACACATTACGGAAATAGTTCCTCCAACAAAATCCTTCACATATCCTTTGCGTTCAGCCAACATATCTTCCGCCATTCTAATGGCCTTAGCCTTATCTTTCAATGAAAATCCTTTATTAGCAAAATCATTACCTTCTTTAAAATATATATCATAAGTTTCCATTGTATCACCTTTTTAAATTTGAGTGGCAAAGATAAAACCTACAATTATTATGCACAAGAGATTTCTTAATTATTTTTCGAATATCGTCAAGAAACAATTTAACTAAAAAAATTCCCGACTTATCACAAGCCGGGAATTCATGTAAAAGCACTATTATAAATATACTAACTATTGCAAAATTTTACCATCTTCACCTAAGAACAATGTCTGTTCATGAGCATCACTTGTCAACACATTAATTTTATAAATACGGCTTCCATCAATGCCATAGGCCATAAAAGCCTGCTTTATCATAGCACCTTCCAGTGCAAGCCTGTCCATCACAGCTTCCGGCACATCATTCATATAGATTTCCGAGAAAACCAACTTCTTAGATTGTTGAGGCTTTTCCACTACCGGAACCTCTACCGGAGCCGCTTGAGCAAAAGAAACAGACACGCCTAAAGTCATCACTAATACCAATGTTACTAATACCTTTTTCATAATTACTTTATTTTTTATTCATTTTTACCGACAACAATAAAACAAGAAGCGTGCCACAAATCTGCTCATTTTAATATCTAACTAAAAATCAGCCACATACATATACGCTTTTTCATTTCAGGAGTGTAGATTCCTGTTGACAACGCCACAAAAGTGTGGAAAAAATCCACAAAATCAGGTTTTATACCGGCGAACAAAAAGTATAGCCAAGCTGTTTTATCAACCTCATCAAAACATTTAAATACCATGAAGAAGAGATGTTATTCTATATGTGTAATATTATGGGTACTGATCACCACCTTGTCTGCTACCTCTCCCACTACATTTCATATAGCACTGAAAAAGATATATCCACATGCCACGAACGTAAGCTGGAGCCAACAAGGGAATTATTATGTGGCCTCTTTTACCCAAAATGGTTTTGAAAAAGAAGTATGGATGAACGGTAATGTCCAATGGGTAATGACTAATACCGATTTACAAACTACAGATCAACTGACACCTAACGTATATAATGATTTTACATTGAGTCCATACGCCATGTGGACTGCCACCAATGTAAATCTCATAGAATTTCCTAAACGAACCACTCTGTACGTAATTACTGTTAACCTAAACAATTCGTCGGCCACCAAACAATTATTCTACACACTGAATGGCAGGCTATTGCAAACACGTGACGTCAGTTATATCAATCCTACATTATCCCCCGGAATCTTTGAATTCTAATACTATTATGACTGAACAAATAACATTTCCGGAAAAGGGACACATCAACAATTGGCAAACGATTATAAACTAGCATTTTAAAGTAAAATAATAAAAGAATCTACATTTTCAGGGCGTTAAATTAATGTAAAAAACTGTTTCATTTCCCATCCCCCTTACCTCATTTTACTACTTTTGCGCACACTCAGCCTATAAATGTGCAAAAGTTATCATGGAACTAGAACAGAGTTTTATTGCTCTTATCGAGCAAAGTATAAAAACAAATTGGTATTTAAACGCTCTTACAGACTATAAAGGCATCACATTACAATACAGAGATGTGGCCCGTAAAATAGAGAAAATACATATCTTGCTGGAAAATGCCGGCATTGAGAAGGGAGATAAAATAGCCATCTGCGGGCGTAATAGCGCTCATTGGACAGTAACTTACCTTGCCGTCATCACCTATGGTGCCGTAGTAGTACCTATCCTACATGAATTCAAAGCCGATCAGGTACACAATATTGTAAACCACTCTGAAGCCCGCCTGTTGTTCGTAGGCGATCAGATATGGGAGAACTTGAATGAAGCAGCCATGCCTCATTTGGAAGGTATCATAGAATTGAAAGATTTCGGTGTACCCGTATCCCGTTCGGAAAAACTGGCTTATGCCCGCGACCATCTGAATGAGATATTCGGGCACAAATTCCCTTGCAGATTTCGTCCCGATGATATTTCTTATGAAAAAGAAAAATCAGAAGACCTGGCCATCATTAATTACACTTCAGGTACTACCGGATATTCCAAAGGCGTAATGCTGCCTTATCGTAGCATACTCTCCAACGTGCTCTACTGTAAAGAAAAAATAGGTCTGAAAGCAGGTGACAGCGTCGTATCCATGTTACCTTTGGGACACGTATTCGGCATGACTTTCGATTTTCTTTACGGTTTCACAGCAGGCGCCCATCTATGGTTTCTTACCCGCATGCCATCGCCCAAAATCATAGCCGAATCATTTGCGGAAATCCGCCCGCGCGTCATAGCCTGCGTGCCACTGATTGTGGAAAAAATATTCAAGAAAAATATTCTTCCCAAGGTAGACAACAAATTAGGTAAACTGCTATTACATGTTCCCATCATCAGCGATAAGATAAAAGAACTTATCAAGCAGAAGGCGATGGAAGTTTTCGGCGGAAATTTCATCGAAATCATCATCGGAGGGGCTCCTTTCAATGCCGAAGTGGAAGCCTTTCTAAAAATGATAGATTTCCCATACACCATTGCATACGGAATGACTGAATGTGGTCCCATCATCTGCCATAGTCATTGGACAGAACTGAAACTGGCATCTTGCGGAAAAGTTGCCGCACGTATGGAAGCCAAGGTACTGTCTCCTAACCCATCAGCCATTGCGGGTGAACTGGTATGCCGTGGAGCCAACCTGATGTTGGGCTATTATAAGAACGAGGAAGCGACACGGCAAGTCATTGATACTGAAGGATGGTTGCATACAGGCGATATGGCGACAATAGACGAAGACGGAAATGTTTTTATCAAAGGACGTTGCAAAAACCTGTTACTCACTTCTTCCGGACAAAACATTTATCCGGAAGAAATAGAGTCCAAGCTAAACAATATGCCATACGTGTCAGAGTCACTGATTATTCTGCAACAAGACAAACTGGTGGGCCTAATCTATCCGGATTCCGATGATGCTTTTGCTCACGGCTTGAGCCAATCAGACCTTGTACGGGTAATGGAAGAAAACCGCCTTGAACTGAACAAACAATTACCGGCATTTTCCCAAATAGCCCGCTTCAAGCTATATCCTGAGGAATTTGAAAAAACAGCCAAGAAAAGTATCAAGCGCTTCTTGTACCAAGATATAAAAGAATAAATCAAAAAAAGCTCTCTTCATAATATGAAGATGTATCAAAAGTAAAATGGCGTATCATTTTGCCAGTAGGGGCAAGGTTCGCTCGCCCAAAAATGATTTGCTTATGCATTTGGGCAGGCAAACCCTGCCCCTACAGTTGACAACATGATAACACAATCGGACTTTTAATCCCTCCGCCCCGTATGTATAAATCCACACATACGGTATAACTACAAAAGTTCAGATAATTCGTTCTGCAAACGTCCTGCCACTTCTTCCATAGGCACTTCGCACCCCAATTCTTTCTGTAATGAAGTAACCCCTTTATCCATGAATCCGCAAGGATGGATATAACTGAAATAGCGCAAATCCGTATTTACATTCAGCGCCAATCCATGCATTGTCACAAAATGACTGCTTCTCACTCCTATTGCACAAATTTTCCGTTCCTGCGGAGTTCCCGCGGCCAGCCATACTCCGGTCGCTCCCTTCACTCGCCCGGCCTCAATGCCATAAGATGCACAGACCCTGATCACCGCTTCTTCCAACACATGAATATATTCCTTCAACCCCAAATGATAATCCTCCAAATTCAAGATAGGATAACAAACCAATTGTCCGGGACCATGATAAGTAATATCCCCTCCTCGATCAATATGATAAAGGGTGGCACCAATCATCTTCAATTGTGCCTCCCCCAGCAGCATATTCGTTTCCTTTCCACTCTTGCCTAATGTATAGACATGCGGATGTTCTACAAAAATAATTCTATTCTCATACGTTTTTCCCACTTGTTTAGCTTCCACCACGGCATTAAACAACTCCGTCTGCCGTTTCCAAGCCTCAGAATAGGGAACTAATCCCCAATTTTCAATTTTCATGATACCTCCCAGTTTTAAATGTAAAATAGGATAGGGTTCGCCCGATGCGTCTTTTGCATCCCTGCCAATAACCCGAAATCCAAAATGGCCATAAAAGCCGGACGCTTTCTTATTTTGTTCGTTTACATCGACATAACGTACATGGCAATGTTCCAAAGCATAACGCATCAATTGTTTCCCTATTCCCGTACCTATGGCACGCGGATGAACAAAAAGCATTTCAAGCATAGTCCCATTAATCCCCATGAATCCTTCTATACCAGCATTGTCACGAATCATGTAAAGCGGCATACTATGAAGATAAACACTCCATACCAGTGGCTTTAACTTCTGAATATATGCTTCAGGTATGAAATGATAAGTAGCACGCACCGAAGCTTCCCATAAACAGGTCAATTCATCAAAGTCATCGGGCGTAGGTTTAATTATTTGATACATATTACTTTTTTCTGCAAAGGTGGGATAATTATTGTATATTTGCAACCCCAATCAAAAGAAAGAATATGTTGCCGTACATCAATGATTTTCCAATAGAATTCCGCGACTATATCGCAAGTGAAATTATCCCACGATACGCTGATTTTGACAAAGCACATCGTGTAGATCATGTATTGAAAGTTATAGCAGAAAGCCTCAAATTGTCTCAATATTATGATGTGAGCCGCATGATGGTGTATGTTATTGCCTCTTACCATGACCTGGGACTCTGTGAGGGACGGGAGTTCCACCATCTCATTTCAGGAAAAATACTATGGGCAGACCAGAAGTTAAGGCAATGGTTCCCTGAAGAGCATATTTTGATTATGAAAGAGGCTGTAGAAGATCACCGTGCATCCAACAAGCATGTTCCCCGTAGCATTTATGGCAAAATTGTAGCGGAGGCCGACCGCATTATTGATCCGGACATCACCTTGAGACGGACGGTACAATATGGTCTTTCCAACTACCCCGAGCTGGACAAAGAAAAACAATACATACGTTTTCTGACACATTTGAAAGAAAAATATGCTGAAGGTGGTTATTTAAGATTATGGATACCTCAATCAGCCAATGCTGCACATCTGCAGGAGTTGAGGCAACTGATAGCCGATGAGGAAGAACTTCATAAAGTATTTGAAAAGATCTATTCACAGGAAACAGAAACGATACAGAATTTAGAAAATATCCCTATATTTGTCCGGAACAAAAAAAATAACAGTATATGAAAAAGCTGGTTCTATCCATTTCTATGTTTCTGATTGCCGCTACTACCTTTGCGCAGTCCGAAGTGGTAACAGATAGTATTCCGCCCATTTCATTGGATGGTTACAAGAATTTTAACGGATTTATGCTGGATATGGGTTCCATGATTATGGCCCCTCCCCCTCTGATAGCCCCGCAACTTTATTATCAGCCTTACAACAATAATGCAATTGCGAATTACAATGAAATATTCCGTCCCAATATGAATATCATTTATGACAGAGGGTCTTACAACCATGTATTTACCCCCATGTATCCGGGAATGGGAATCTATGGATTCGGAACAATGTCAATGCCTCCCACCTTACAAAGTGCAACCTTTAAATTGAAAAACGGATTACACATCACCACATACGGTGAATATGATGCCGACGGGAACAAAGTACGGAATCCAAGCGCATTGCCTTGGGAAAGAAATAATTTCAACGGAGCTTTCGAAATGAAATCGGAGAATGGGAACTTCGGAATACGAATAGAAGTACAAAGAGGAAGAAACAATCCTTTTTGAATTATAAACTAAAAGATAAAAAAATGAAAAGCAGCCATGCAAAACAAAATCTATGCACGGCTGCTTTTTTATTTATTTTTAATTCAATCACAACTTTCTCCAATTCAGGCTCAAGCTGTTCAACACTACACTGACAGAACTACATGCCATGGCAGCACTGGCAATCATCGGGTTAAGCAAGATACCATACAATGGGAACAGAATACCTGCCGCCACCGGAATGCCTATCAAATTATAGATAAACGCCCAGAAAAGATTCTGATGGATCAAACGTACAGTTTTATGGGAAAGTTTAAAAGCTTTGGGTAACAACAACAAATCCGAAGTCATTAACGTAACCATCGCTACATCCATGGCAATATCCGTACCTTTACCCATTGCAATACTTACATCGGCACGTGCCAACGCCTGTGAGTCATTAATGCCGTCACCTACCATAGCTACGACTCTTCCTTCAGCTTGTAATTCTTTAATAACATTCTCCTTATCGACCGGCAAAGCATCCGAAATAAAACGATTCGCATCAATTTCTCCGGCCACATTCTGTGCAGTAAGATGACCGTCACCAGTCAACAATACAATGTACTTTCCACTCTCCTTCAATTGTTTGACCGCTTGTCTGGAAGTATCTTTTATTTTGTCACTAATGGCTATAACCGCCAGCAATGTATTTCCCTCGCCAAAATAAACCAGACTCTTGCCACTCTTCTCATAATCCTCCACCATCCCTTTCAACAAGTCGGAAATTCCCGCTCCAAAATCTTTCAGTAACCGATGGCTTCCTGCCCAAAAAGTTTTATTTCCACGGGTCACCACAATCCCCCGTCCTGTCCGACTCTCAAAAGAATCAATGAGTGCCGGCTTCTCACCTTCCTTTTTCAAAGCCTCGACAATAGCCAAAGCCAACGGATGTTCCGATTTCAATTCAGCAGCATACAGAATTCCCTTATGCTCGTTCTGCCATCCGGCATCATGCAACCATCCGGTCACCACAGGGCGCCCCTCAGTTACAGTACCCGTTTTATCAAGTACCACTGTATCCACTTTCCGCATCTGCTCCAAGGCTACCGCATCCTTTATCAAAATATGTGATTCGGCCCCTTTACCAATTCCTACCATCAATGCAGTGGGAGTAGCAAGTCCCAAAGCACACGGACAGGCAATAACCAAAACAGACACTGCTGAAAGCATAGCATAAGAAAAGTCATCCGCTCCACCTGCCACTATCCAAACAAGGAAAGTAAAAACAGCCACAGCAAGGACAACAGGAACAAAAACCGCCGTCACTTTATCCACAATACGCTGGACCGGAGCTTTAGACCCCTGTGCTTCCTGCACCATGCGGATAATCTGTGCCAACACCGTATTTTTCCCCACCTTTTGAGCAGTCATAGTAAATGCACCGTTCTGATTGATAGTGCCGGCCAGCACCTTATCACCCTGTTTTTTCTCTACAGGAATAGGTTCACCGCTTATCATGCTCTCATCTATAAAGGTGTTTCCTCCGACAATGACTCCATCCACCGGAATTTGCTCACCGGGACGGACGCTCACCTTATCGCCAACCTGAAGTTCGGCTATCAAGATATCCTCTTCCCTGCCGTCTTTCACCACACGGGCCGTCCGAGGTTGTAATCCCATCAGTTTACGAATAGCTGTGGAAGTTTTTCCTTTTGCTTTCTCTTCCATCAGCTTGCCAACCAATACGAAAGCTATTATAACAGTGGCAGCTTCATAATATACATGAGGTTCCAATCCGCGGCTGTACCAAAATTCGGGATAGAACGTATTAAACAAACTGAACAAAAATGCGATGGAGGTGCTAAGTGCCACCAACGTATCCATATTACTGGTACGCTGAAGCGTCTGTTTCCAGGCATTCATATAGAAAGAACGCCCCGAATATAAAATAACAGGAAGTGAAAGCAACAGCATCCACCAGTTTACTCCCGGAACATTCATCAGAAACATCCCCAAAACAGCTACCGGTAAAGCAAAAATCCAAGCAACGATAGTCTTCCGCTTCAACTGTCCGTAATAAGATTGCTCTGCTTCCTCCTGCTCCTGCACAGAGTTATCCTCATCTATTATCAAATCAAAACCTATTTTCATCACAGCCTCTTTCAGTTGTTGCGGAGACACAATATCCGGATTATAAGTCACCGCCAAAGTAGCCGCTGCCAAATTGACCGATGCATTTTCCACGCCTTCTTGCTTCCTTACAATCTTCTCCACGTTGCCGGCACATGCCGCACAATGCATTCCCGTAACGGGATATAGTTTTTTTGTCATATCGCTCATATTCATTTCTTTACTTATTTATTATAGCTTATCAACGGACAAATTTAGCAAAAAGTTCATGCAATCTTGTTGCAAACAGATAAATATATTTTCGCTTTTTAGATGGACATTTCACGAAGTTATTCTATATTTGTGGAGAAAGTTAGGATAAGTAATCCATGCAAATAAACAAAAAGTTATGAAAAAAAGAAATCTCGTATTGTCTGTTATGACAACTTGCCTTGTATCCTGCTTTTTATTATCGGGATGTAACGGACAAAAACAAATTGATAGTGAAACTGTAAAGACTGTAAAGGTGGAAGAACAAGCCCATTTACAAGATGACACAGTCTCTCCCGCCTGTAAGATTACTATTGATTATAGTTATTTAGCAGAATCTGATGCTGCGGATAGCATAGCACAACGCATCAACCGTACCATACAAGCCCACGTTTTGGGAAAAGAATATATCCGGATGAATCCGGAAGTTGCTGTAGATTCTTTTAAAAATACCTACATTAACAACTACCGCAAAGATGTGAACGAGTTCTATCAGGAAGATATAAAAAATGGAACTCCCAAAGACGAACTTCCCACATGGTACAATTATGAATACGGACTGACCACCCATTTCAGCGAAGGCAAAGAAGGTATTCTGAATTTCATTGCAGAAACTTTTGAATATACAGGCGGGGCACATCCCAACTCATGGAACAAATGGATGAACTTCGAAAAGAATACCGGCAAACTGCTTGCTTTGAAAGATGTATTTATGGCAGGATCGGAAAAACCGATGAGCGACATGTTGCTGGAAGAACTGATAACAGAGATGGCTACCCGTCTGGAAGACAGCTCCATCACCTCACTGGAAGGACTTCAGAATGCAGGCATCTTGAATTCTACCAATATGTACGTACCCGACAATTTCTTGTTAGAAAAGGAAAAAGTATCTTTCCTGTATAACAAATATGATATCGCTCCCTATGCTGTAGGAGTCATCACCCTTTCTTTGCCCTACACATCGGTAGAAAAATATATGATACATTAAATAACGATTTTAAGTATAGAATGGAATTAATACTGAAATATTTCCCTAACCTCAGCGAACAGCAGAAAACACAGTTTGCCGCATTGTATGATTTATATACGGATTGGAATAGCAAAATCAATGTAATCTCACGCAAGGATATCACTAATCTGTACGAACATCATGTATTGCACTCGCTAGGCATAGCCAAAGTGATAAACTTCACTCCTGATACCCAAATTATGGACTTGGGCACAGGGGGCGGTTTCCCGGGTATCCCTTTGGCCATCTTATTCCCTGAAGTCCAATTCCATCTGGTGGACAGTATCGGAAAGAAAGTGAAAGTAGCTACAGAAATAGCCAATGCTATCGGACTGAAGAATGTCACTTTCCGTCATTGCCGCGCCGAAGAAGAAAAAAGGAAATTCGACTTCGTGGTAAGTCGTGCTGTCATGCCTTTGGGCGATCTAATAAAAATTATCCGTAAAAACATCAGACAAGAACAGCATAACGCCCTGCCCAACGGGCTGATTTGTCTGAAAGGCGGAGAGTTGGAACAAGAAACAATGCCCGTGAAGCACAAAACAATGCTTTATGATCTGAAAAATGAATTCACGGAAGATTTTTTTAAAACCAAGAAAGTGGTTTATGTAACCATCAGCGGTTTATAATTATAGATAAAAAAAACATGAAAATAAAGAAATTTGAATTCAATATGTTTCCGGTAAACTGCTACGTGCTATCGGACGAAACAAAGGAAGCCGTCATTATTGATGCCGGTTGCTTTTATGAAGAAGAAAAGCAAGCCTTAAAAAGATATATTGACAGCAATAGCCTGACAGTGAAACATTTGTTGAATACGCACCTCCATCTGGACCATATTTTCGGCAACCCATTCCTGTTGCAAGAATACGGGCTAAAAGCCGAAGCAAATCAAGCGGATGAATTTTGGCTGGAACAAGCACCGGCACAATCACGTATGTTTGGTTTCCAATTACCCGAAGCACCCGTGCCATTAGGAAAATATATCTTTGATGGAGATATCATTACTTTCGGCAATACCCAACTGGAAGCTATCCATGTACCGGGTCATTCGCCGGGAAGCATTGTTTTTTACTGCAAAGAAGCCCACTGTATCTTCAGCGGTGATGTATTGTTCCAAGGAAGTATAGGACGTGCAGACCTTACAGGAGGTAACTTCGACGAACTTCGCGAGCATATATGCAGTCGTTTGTTTGTACTCCCCCCCGACACGGTAGTCTATCCCGGTCATGGAGACCCGACCACTGTGGGAGCAGAAAAAGCGAACAACCCTTTTTTCCGATAAGATAAAACTTAAAATTCAACTTATATACTACTACCATGAAAACAGATTTATTAGCAGACCGACATATCGGTATACAGGAAGAAGACCTTCCCGTTATGTTGGAAAAGATTGGCGTAAAGAGCCTTGATGAACTGATTAACAAAACAATTCCGTCCAAAATCCGTTTGAAAGAACCTCTGCCACTGGCTGCTCCCATGACGGAACGGGAGTTTGCAGAGCATATTACCGAACTAGCTTCACAAAACAAGATTTATACCTCTTATATAGGTATGGGTTGGTATGACAGTATTACTCCGGCGGTCATTCAACGCAATGTATTCGAGAATCCTGTGTGGTACACCTCGTACACTCCTTATCAAACCGAAGTTTCACAAGGACGTTTGGAAGCACTGATGAACTTCCAGACTGTCATATCCGACCTCACAGCCATGCCATTGGCAAACTGCTCATTGCTGGATGAATCTACCGCCGCTGCCGAAGCCGCCACCATGATGTATGGACTTCGCACCCGCGACCAACAAAAAAGCGGAGCCAACGTATTGTTTGTGGATGAAGAGATTTTCCCACAGAACCTGTCAGTCATCCAGACCCGCGCCCTTCCTCAAGGCATGAAGATCCAAGTAGGAAATTACAAGGAATTGGCATTTACTCCGGAAATCTTTGCCTGCATCCTTCAATACCCCAATGCCAGCGGTAGCGTGGAAGACTATCGTGAGTTTGTGGAAAAGGCACATGCCGCCCATTGTAAAGTAGCCGTGGATGCTGACATCATGAGTTTGGCATTGTTAGTTCCTCCCGGCGAATGGGGAGCAGACATCGTATTCGGAAGTACCCAGCGCCTGGGTATCCCCTTGTTCTACGGAGGTCCGTCCGCAGCCTACTTCGCTACACGTGACGAATATAAACGCAATATGCCGGGACGTATCATCGGCTGGTCTAAAGACAAATATGGCAAACTGGCCTATCGTATGGCTTTACAGACCCGTGAGCAACATATTAAACGCGAAAAAGCAACTTCCAACATCTGCACCGCACAGGCATTACTGGCTACAATGGCCGGCTTCTATGCCGTTTATCATGGGCAGGAAGGTATCAAAAATATAGCAAAACGCATTCATAGCATTACCACCTGGTTGAACAAAGCCCTAACCCGCTTGGGATATGTACAGCATAATGAATTATTCTTTGACACCCTGCGTTTCAGTCTGCCCGACCATGTTTCGGCTCAGAAGCTGCGTACCATCGCATTGAGTAAAGAAGTAAACCTCCGTTACTATGATAATGGCGATGTAGGTTTCAGCATTGATGAAACCACCGACCTGAAAGATGTAAACCTGTTACTTTCCATCTTCTCCATTGCTGCCGAAGAAACCGTTCAAGAAGTAACAGACATTCCCGAAGCATCCTCACTGAATCGTGAACTACGCCGCCGTACTTCCTTCCTCACCCATGAGGTATTCAACAAGTATCATACTGAAACCGAAATGATGCGTTATATCAAACGTTTGGAACGTAAAGATATCTCATTGGCACATTCCATGATTTCATTGGGTTCTTGTACCATGAAACTGAATGCCGCTTCGGAAATGCTCCCACTCAGCAACTTAGGCTGGATGGCTATACACCCGTTAGCACCTGAGGATCAAACAAAAGGCTATCAGACATTAATTAATAACTTAAGCGAGCAGTTGAAGGTTATTACCGGATTTGCAGGAGTCACTTTGCAACCTAATTCAGGTGCAGCAGGAGAGTATACAGGACTGCGTATCATCCGCGCTTATCTGGAAAGTATCGGACAGGGACACCGCAACAAGATATTAATTCCGGCATCAGCCCACGGTACGAATCCGGCTTCAGCCATTCAATGCGGATATACCACGGTGACTTGCGCCTGTGACGATAAAGGTAATGTAGACGTAGAAGATTTACGTGCAAAAGCAGAAGCCAACAAGGATGATCTGGCTGCATTAATGATTACCTATCCGTCCACTCATGGTATCTTTGAACCGGAAATTGCAGAAATTTGTAAAATTATTCATAAATGCGGAGCACAGGTTTACATGGATGGTGCAAATATGAATGCACAGGTAGGTCTGACCAATCCGGGTACCATCGGTGCTGATGTATGCCATTTGAATCTGCATAAGACTTTTGCCAGCCCTCACGGTGGTGGCGGTCCAGGTGTAGGTCCCGTTTGTGTAGCCGAACATCTGGTTCCGTTCCTTCCGGGACATCAAGTTTGGGGTAACAGTGCCAATCAGGTTTCTTCAGCTCCATACGGTAGCGCAGGAATCCTGCCTATTACTTACGGTTATATTTGCATGATGGGCGCCGAAGGTCTGACCAATGCCACCAAGACTGCTATTCTGAGCGCCAATTATCTGGCAGCTTGCTTCAAGGATACCTACGGCATTGTATATACCGGTGCTACGGGCTTTGTGGGTCATGAAATGATTTTAGATTGCCGCTATCTGCATGACGAAACCGGTATCAGCGAAAATGACATCGCCAAGCGTCTGATGGACTATGGCTATCATGCGCCCACCCTTTCTTTCCCGGTTCATGGAACATTGATGATTGAACCGACTGAAAGTGAAAGTTTATGGGAACTGGATAATTTCGTCACTGTGATGCAAACCATCTGGCAGGAAATTCAAGAAGTGAAGAATGGCAGTGCCGATAAAGAAGATAATGTATTGGTCAACGCCCCGCATCCTGAATATGAAGTGGTGGCCAATGAATGGAATCACAGCTACAGCCGAGAGAAAGCCGCTTATCCTATCGAATCGGTACGTGATAACAAATTCTGGATCAATGTAGCCCGGGTAGATAATACATTAGGTGACCGCAAACTGTTGCCTACCCGTTATGGTAAGTTTGAATAAAAAAGCATTGTACTAAGAAGAAGAAAGGATCAAAATTCAGTTTTTGAAAATATGAATTTATAATTTGAAATTTGAACATCCTAAAAAACTAAAGAAAGGGTCGTATCATTACTCAAGACAGAGCTTGATACGACCCTTTTAAGTTTATAATTACTATCTGTAACTTTTCGGAACTGTCATTTTAGTTTTAACACACCTCCTCCCTCTTTTCAGGAACTATCCTTTTACTTTATCCACAGTAGGAGCAACTTGAGTTCCATAGCAGTCCGAACACATAATATCAGTATCCTAATTCATAAGGCTGTTCTACAGCCGGAACCCCATCGGACATCCATCCAGGCATTGCTTCTTTTTTCAGATAATGATTAAAGAACTGGAACATACGTTTTTGAAAATCTATTTTGTTGGCAATCTTTGTCGGCCAATGCGGTTCGCCTGTATAGTTCAGCATCCAGCAAGGCTTTCCAAGACGTTTCATTGCCACAAAATATTCTATTCCCTGATACCAGGGCACATGTCCGTCAGCGTCATTATGCATGATTAAAACAGGTGTTTGTACCTTGTCCATCGTGAACAGAGCAGAGTTTTCCAAGTAACGCAACGGAGTACTCCAAGGCGTACCGCCCAGACGACTCTGAGTATGTTCATACTGGAACGAGCGTGCCAGCCCCGATCCCCAACGGATACCTCCGTAGGCACTGAACATATTGACCACCGGAGCACCTGACTCAATAGCCGCAAACAAATCAGTACGTGTAGCCAGATAAGCCACTTGATAACCGCCCCAACTATGTCCCTGCGCCCCTATGGCTTTCTCGTCAATATAACCTTTGCCTATCAGCATGGCAACCCCCGGCATCAGACAGTTATAGCAACTCTCACCCGGATAACCGTCTACATAACGTATGTCCGGATTGAACACAATATACCCGTTACTGTTATAAAGATGATAATCAATGGTAGACCGATGGGGTTCCGGCATCCGGTAATTAAACAGAGTTTCCGAATTTCGCTCATAGAAACTCACAATCATCGGGTATTTCTTGGCCGGATCAAAATCGGCAGGCTTATATACCACCCCTTCCAACTTACGGCCATCTAAAGATATCCACGAAACCAATTCGGCAGTTCCCCACAAATAGTCTTTCTGTTGGTCAATGCCATGAGTCAGCCGAATAGATTTCTTGAAATCGAGTGTAGCATAATGAAGGTCAGGATATTGCTCAAAACTTTCCATCGTATAGATTACATGGTCTGTATTTTTCGCCTTAGAAATGCTGCGTAACATATAGTTACCCGCCATCAATTCTTTAGGAGAAGCAGCGGTGGAAAGACGAGCCTTGTAATACCCGTTCCCTTTGGTCACTTCGTTAAAGCCTTTCAACAACTGTGGCTTGTTCAGGTCAATCACACGCTCCTCCTTATCCAGTTTTACCAAACGATATGAAATCCGGTTCTTACGTCCATTCATCGTCAGATTGACAGGTTCCTTCATGGCATCCGGATCGAATTTCCAAATATCATAACGGTCATAAATTAAAAGGGACTCATCCCGTTCCGTCCATCCGGCAGTTCCATGTGCGTTCGGATAGTCAGGTACATCATTCTCTTCATCCCATGCGAGGAAAGAAGCGGGGCTAGTCAACTGATTTTTTTTCCCGTCTGCCATAGAAAGAGTATACCAACAACTGTCTGTTTCAGCATACCAATACGCATACTTGCCTTGTGGTGAAAGACGGTATCTGCCATAATCCGCCGATGCCAGTAATTTACGGCTGCCATCTTCCAAAGACACTGTGTAATAATCACTGCGTGTCCGCCCTTCCCACATGGAGGACAATGAATAAGGACGCGAAGTGGAAAGCAATGCCAACGGGGCATCTCCTTCATCTCCCAGCAAAATCTGAGACAGCTCCTCATCTGCCAGCTGACAAATACGACCACCATTTATATGATAAACCGCTTGATAGCTTCTTTTCAGCTCTTTCTCCTTATTATAATCCTGTACAGTATATTGCACCGGCTCGTCCCAACTCCACACCTGCACATTGGGACGGTTCTCCGCCAATTGCAACGTATCCTTTTGTCTAGGCTCAGGCGATGTGCCAAAAAACAACCGGGAAGCACTCTTCGAAAATTGTAATTTCCCATGCTCGCTGATTACCCATCCTTTCGGAAAAGCCCGATTGCCACGTGCCGCAACTTCTGTTGCCGGTGCTCCCTGCTGTGACAGCCACAAGCTCATGGCTTTATAACAAGAATCTTTCTGTGCACAATATAAGAAAGCCAAGTTTGCTCCATCTTCATCAAAAGTTACCTGTTTAAACACCCCGTCACCTTCTTTTATCAGCGTCTTCACACCTGTTTCCGTATTCAGAAGATACAATCCCGGCTTTTCCTCTGCTTTATCACCTGCGGTAATATAATAAAGCATTCCGCTTTTCTCCGCAAAGTTGAAAGCTTTCACAGCAGGAGCCTCATACCGGGTACTGAGGTTTGCATTCAACGGTTGGACATACAAAGTCGAGTCTTTCCTTCCCTTCTGAAAAGCAACCCAGTCCGCCTTCTCTGCCAGCCTGAATGTTTTCAGTGAATCAATCACTTCCCTGCCGCCCGAAAGCGAATAAATGACCAATGCATCCATCGGCATCTTTTCTTTCTTCGTTTTCTTTATTTTCAGAGAATCCACTATCATCTTGCCGGGTTTCTGCGACACAACCAAATAGTCGGAAGAAGCCGAGAAAAGAAAACGGTCCGCCCGCGGAAAAGTGGCAAGTTCCTTCCCTTGTGCATCATACAAATTCACCACAGCATCTCCTTCCCAAGGTTCCATCTTGCATGCCACCCACTTTCCATTATCAGAAATAGCTTGCCCGCTGATACGCTGCCAGGCAACTAAATTGTCTACTGTGAGACTTTTCGAGGCTGTCTGCGCCATCACAGGCGACAGATTCCCTATGCATAGGACAAGAGCCAGATACTTTACATGTTTCATATCCATTTTATCGTTACTGATTAGTTCGATTTTTATAAAAGCTTATCTTTCTCATATTCCGTTTTATCTTCGGCCGCAACCAGATTTAATTCCCTGCCGCTCTCTCCATACGAAACCGCATGACGTACTGCAAAATTTTCCAAGAACAAATGGTTCAGCGTAAACAATGCCCCATTCAAGTGCTCATTTCTGACAGAAGGTTTTGTATTCCTACTACGAATCCGAGACATGCATTTACGATGCTGTCCGGGAGTCAAGACACCCGCCATCCATCCACTTTTTAAATAATGCAAATATATAAAAAACGGATAAAAGTCTGATTCTAAACAATAATTTTGTACTTTTACTGTCGCATATAATCCATATACATTCAACACCAAACAATAAAAGCCATGACAGCAAGAAACAAAGTTCTAACCATCATGGGTATCATTATACTTATCGGGATTATCTCAATAGGATTCTTTGTATTTCCAATCGGAATTTCCATGTGCGCCATTACAGGCTTATGCTATGGCTGCAAATATAAAGACAAGTTGTTTATCAGATGGTCATCTGTAGGATTGGTAACAGGTATCGGACTTTCCATTTACACCTGGTGTTTAATCTCGTCAATGTAAAACAGCATAAGTTCAGTAAAAAAAAGAGGGGTTACGACAACCCCTCTATTTCACCATTCACGATATCAATATGCAATGCCTGCGGTTCCTTCGGCAATCCCGGCATACGCATTATTTCTCCGGCAATGACTACCAGCATCTCAGCTCCGGCATTCATCACAATATCTTGTACATGGAATTCAAAATTGTCTACCGCACCGTAAATTTTGGGGTCGGTAGAGAATGAATACTGCGTCTTGGCAATGCAGATAGGGAAATTTCCATATCCCAATTCTACAATATGCTTCAGTTTCTTACGGGCAGCGGCACTATACGTAATAATGCTGGCACCGTATAAATTACAAGCCACCTTCGATATTTTAGTTTCTACACTATCCTCATCATCATAGGCATATTGCAAAGGCTCGGAAGGTTGTTCCTCAATGGTTTTCACAACCAGTTCCGCCAATTCTACTGCCCCTTCGCCACCATCAGTAAAGGCGTTGTTCACTGCAAAGCCCACACCTTTCTTCTCGCAATGGGTACGGATATAATCCACTTCTTCCTCCGAATCATCCCCATAACGGTTAAACGCAACGACAACTGTCTGACCGAAATATCTCAAATTACGCAAATGCTTATCCATATTGGCCACACCCTGCTTCAAAGCTTCCAGATTAGGTTCCTTTATCTTATCCTGTGATACGCCGCCATGCATTTTCAATGCACGGGCAGTAACCACCAAGACGGTCAGTTTAGGTGTGATACCTGCTTTACGGCACTTGATATCATAGAACTTCTCCGCTCCCAGGTCAGCCCCGAATCCGGCTTCGGTAATAGTATAATCACTAAAAGTCATTGCCATCTTGGTTGCCAGAATAGAGTTGCAACCGTGAGCGATATTGGCAAACGGTCCCCCATGAACAAAGGCAGCAGTATGTTCCGTAGTTTGTACCAGATTAGGAGAAAGAGCATCTTTCAAAAGAACTGTAATGGCTCCGGCAACTCCTAAATCTTTTACAGTAAAAGGCTTGTTGTCATACGTAAAACCTAATAAAATATTTTCAATGCGACGACGCAGGTCCTTTTCATCCTTGGCCAGACACAGAATAGCCATAATTTCAGATGCAGGAGTAATATCAAAACCTGACTCCTGGGTAATTCCGTTGGTCTTCGGTCCTAGTCCTGTAACAATATAACGGAGGGAACGGTCATTCACATCCAACACACGACGCCACAGCACTTCCTTCAATCCGAAACCATTATCACGATTCTGATAAAGGTAATTGTCCAACAAGGCCGAAATCATATTGTGAGCGGAAGTGATGGCATGAAAATCACCTGTAAAATGAAGATTAATCTTATCCATCGGCAACACCTGGGCGTATCCTCCTCCGGCAGCTCCCCCTTTCATTCCGAAACAAGGACCTAGCGACGGCTCGCGCAAGGCAACAATTGTTTTCTTTCCTATTTTATTCAGTCCCAAAGCCAATCCGATGGAAACAGTGGTCTTACCAATACCGGCTTTGGTAGGAGTGATGGCAGTAACTAGAATAAGGTTACTCTGCTGCACCTTTTCTTCGTTTATCTGACTTTCATCCACTTTGGCAATATAGCGCCCGTAATTACTGATGTGCTCTACAGGAATACCGGTTTCCCTAGCCACTTGTTTAATCTTGACCAGCTCAATGCTGCGTGCTATTTCAATGTCCGTTTTCATCTTTTTACTAAATTTAGGCGGCAAAGGTAATATATTTCCTTAACTTTGTTTTGGTTTCAAACAACAAAATAATATAAGGAGTAAGCAAATGAACAATTTTGTATTTTACAGCCCTACCGAGTTTGTATTTGGCAAGGATACAGAAATCCAAACCGGTACTCTTGCTAAAAAGTATAACGCCCGGAAGGCAATGATTGTTTACGGTGGAGGCTCTATTATTCGCAGCGGATTACTGCAACGCATAGAAGATTCTCTGCAACAGGCAGGAGTGGATTATGTAAAATTAGGAGGCGTACAACCTAATCCTACTGACCCGAAAGTTTACGAAGGCATTGAACTGGCGCGCAAAGAAGGCGTGGACTTTATGCTTCCCGTAGGGGGAGGCTCTGTCATTGACACTGCAAAAGCCATTGCGGCAGGAGTGCCCTACGAAGGTGATTTTTGGGATTTCTATATAGGAAAAGCCAAAGTGAAGAAGGCCTTAAAAGTGGGTGTGGTACTTACTATTCCCGCTGCCGGCAGCGAAGGTTCGGGCAATACGGTGATTACCAAACTGGAAGGTCTGCAAAAACTAAGTTTGCGTGTACCGGAATTACTACGGCCTGTTTTTGCTGTGATGAATCCGGAGCTGACCTATACTCTCCCCCCTACCAGACAGCTTGTGGCATTGCCGATATGATGGTACACATTATGGAACGTTATTTTACCAACACTCCCGATGTAGAAATCAGTGACCGGCTGTGTGAAGGGACTTTGATGGCTATCATCAAAGAAGCATATAAAGTGAAGCAGAACCCGAACGATTACGAAGCACGCGCCAATATCATGTGGTGTGGGACAATTGCCCATAACGGTACTTGCGGAGTAGGTTGTGAGGAAGACTGGGCATCACATTTTCTGGAACATGAAATCAGTGCTGTATATAATGTGACACATGGAGCAGGACTAGCAGTAATCGTACCTGCATGGATGACATTCATGGCAGAACACAACCCGAAAAAGATTGCCCGGTTTGCAAACCGCGTTTTCGGAGTTCCCGAGAATGAGGATTTGGAAGAAATGGCACTTGCCGGCATATCACGATTGAAGCATTTTTTCAGATACATGGGCCTGCCGGTCAATTTCAAAGAATTGGGTATAGAACATCCTGATATTGAACTGCTAGTGAAAAAACTGCATGAAAACAAAGGTGAATTAGTAGGTAATTATGTAAAACTGAACAAAGAATACAGTAAAGAGATATTCGAACTAGCCTGCAAATAACCCGCACAGCCCAACTGTTCTAAAATATAGGCATCCGGTTTATCTGCCTTTATTTCATTCAGAACCGTAAAGCTCCTAAAGTATTCTATTTTCCAGACGCGCCGGCACGAACTACATTATTCGTGCCAGCCGCATCTGAGAAATATAGCACCATTAAGCGACAGACACTTCATGCAACAACTTCCCTCTTGCCCATTTATACTCCAACATTTTCCACCTTTTACTTCACTATTTATATGCTTTTTAGCATAAAACGCTAGGTTTTTCCAACCATTTAAAGTAACTTCGCCGGACTTTTTTGGAGAAAAAACAATGTATATATTCCGATCAATTCACGAAATAATAAATACGATTTTTGTAGCTAAAGGGCTATTGGTAGAGATGTTTGAGAAGAGAAAAGTACTTAGTTTTCGATACTCGGACGCACTAGCCCTATTGAAAGAGGATGAAAACCGTTTAAAGATACTCATCGAAAAGGAAATCATACACCAAAACGGAAACTTTGTGGAACTGGATGCCCGATTCCTTGATTTCTTCGAACTGCTGCTGGAAGCGAACGAGGAAATCAACACGGCTACCGTAGAGGAAAACATAGAGTACCTGCACGAACTGATGGACTACTACCTGAAAGAAAAGATCCAGTCGCGCAAGGAAAGTTATGTACGCAATATCAAGATTACCTTTCAGAAACTGGCACGTGTAACGATACGGAACATTATCAACCTTCAACACAATATTGATAATGCTTTCAAACACGAGCCCACATACCAGATAAAAATAGCCAAACTGCAAAATCTGGACAAGAAACGAATCAACATCCAGCGGTTGATAGACTCTACCGAACATCTGATTCTGCATGAAGAACGGGATTTCTTCCGCCAAGCCACTGACGAAGAGCTGACCCGCATCCTGCTCGAACTGCGGCAGGAACTGCAACTATCAGCTCACAGTCTGATTCGTGCCCAGCAGGATATCATCAATTACCTGAACCAAATAAAGAATCAGGTGATACTGGTAGAAAAAATACGAAAAGTAAAATATCTGCAAGATCAGTTCGAGTTACGTGCCCGGAGTAATCTGTCCGAAATAATGGAACGGGAACGCTCCCTCCTGTTGGAAGGCAATACACAAGCATCGTTCAAACTGTCCCCCAGCTATCTGGCCAGTGACGAAGTGCGTCCCATCATTCTGAAAGTTATCAGCAATCAGAAGTATCGTGAAATTGTACGGAAAAATGAAGCCGGAGCTTTCAGTGAAGAAGACTTGGAAGCACAGGCCATGTACGAAGAAGTGATTAATCTGGACGAAGTGGTAACCGCCTTTGTGCAGTCGGGGGCAGAAGCCCGCTGGAAAGGAGAGCCGGTCAGCGACCTTTTTTCCTTTCTGTTGCAATATCATTTCCATCGCGAAGTGGATGAAAAGGAACGTACCACGTTCTTCTGTCAGATTGTCTCACTTTACGAGAGCCAACTGGAAATCCGGAACGAGTTCGGACTCCACAATCAATATGAATATGCTAAAATATACCCACTCTGAGAATTATGGATTTAAATATACAAATACCCGATAATACCGCATCCATCTTTGAATACCTGCAAAAAGGACTGTTCATCAGTTCCAACAGCACCAGCGAAGAAGTACGCGATATGTATAATGAAATAGATGAGAACTACGAATCTCTCTATCAGTATTTCTCACAAATAAACTATACACTGGAACGGGGAAACGAATATTTCTTCTTCTCCCGTATAGAACCTAAAGCCACACTGGAGCAAAAAATCATGCGTGCCTATTACTGGATAGATGTGCTCGATTTTTTCAAAACCTACGATGAAACATTCGGTCCCGGATTCCGCTTCCAGCCCGAACAGATATTGGTGGAAACCAACATCAACATGCTGCTCCAAAACAAACTGGACGGTATGCGGAAACACTTCTCGGACAAGGACATCCGCAAGGAAGTGCTGGAAAACATGATACGCCAGCTCACCAAAGACTCGTTCCTGGAACAGGAAAATGAGAAAACCAATACGTATAAAGTGATGAGCGCCTGGCATTATCTGGAAAGACTGATTGAAAGTATCAACATTTACGACGAAACCGAAGATGAGAAACCTGAGTAGAATTATCTTTATCAATAGTGCGAATATCCCTTATTCGGACGATATCTATCTGGACGGAAACGTTCACTTCATCGGTACGCAGGGAGTGGGAAAAAGTACCCTTCTGCGTGCTATCCTTTTCTTTTACAATGCCGACACGCAACGGCTGGGCATTTCGGTGGAAAAGCAGAATTACACGGATTACTATTTTCCCTACTCCAATTCGTATATCGTTTACGAAGTGGCAACAGAGAACGGCGCGTTCTGTATTCTGAGTTTCAAATCGATGAACCGTGTATGTTACCGCTTCATCCACTCTCCTTACCGCAAAGAATTCTTTATAGACGAGAATCGGGTGGCCTATAGCGAGAGCGACCGCGTGCGTGCCGTGCTGGACCAATATGGCATAGAATATTCACGTATCATCTATACCTACGACGAGTATCGGAACATTCTGTATGGAAACAGTACAAGTCCTGAGTTCAGCCGGTACTCGCTGATGGAGAGCAAGCAATACCAGAATATTCCGCGCACTATACAGAACGTGTTGCTGAATTCGAAACTGGATGCTGAATTTATCAAGAAAACAATCATTTCTTCTCTGAATGAAGATGAAACGGCCATCGACCTGAACAGTTACAAGGAGCATCTGAAAAACTTTGAAACCCGTCTGAAGGATATCGAAGAATTTCAGAAACGGGAAACCCGGAAACAGGCTCGGGAAATCACACTGTTATCCCAACAAACGTCCAAACTGCAAGGCGGACTGGTGCAGAATTGCCGCGAACTGGTTGCCGCTTTCCGCAAAGCCGAAAGTATCCTTCCCCAATGGAAAGAGAAACAAGACCGCACGGATGCCGACAAAGGAAAACTGATACGCCGGAAACAGGAGCTTCAGGATGAATCGCGCAAACGCAGCGACAAGTTACAGGAAGCGCTGGCAGTGCTGAACAACGAACTGCAAAAGGCATTAGGCAAAGAAAAGGACTATCAGAACAAGAACATAGAAGAGATTATAGAACGCTCTTCCAAAAAAGAGGAATGGAAGAACCGGCAGGTGGGATTGCTGGAAGAACAACGCATCCTTACCTCACAATATATGGAAATATCCACCAAGTATAAATCGCTGATTCAGGCCTTGGACGAGCAATGGAACAAGATTCATGAAGCGAAAATCAAACAACTGGATACATTAAACAATGCATACAACGAGCGTCTGGAAGAGGCCCGCAAAGAATACCAGCGGTTCACTGATTCCCTTTACCAGGAGTTCGAAAGCCTGTCACAGCAACTCCATCCGCTGAAAGCCGAGAAACTGGGCGAACTGAACGCTATAGATTACCAGATAAAATTATGCAGAAAGGAGGTTTTCTTTGAGGAAGAGCAACAGGAATTGAAAACACGTATCCAAAACTATGCCAACTTCCACACGGAACGGAAAAACCGTATCGCCCAAGCGCAGCTCATCATCAAGGAACTGACCATGACTTGGGAAGAGGAACAGCAGAAACAGTTGAAAGAAAAAGACCTGACCTTGCAAAAACTGCAACAGGAGATGCTGCAACTCCGTCCCCGCATAGACGAATTACAAGCTTTTCTGAACAACAGCAAAGACACCTTGCAAGGCTGGCTGAAAGAAAACAAAAAGGGATGGGAAGAGAATATCGGCAAACTGTGTGATGAGAGCATTTTATGGCAACGGGGGCTTTTTCCGCAAATTACCATTGAGGGGGGAAACTCATTCTATGGCATTTCCATTAATTTAGACAGCATCCACCGCCCCATCAAATCCATAGACGATTATATCGTCGAGAAAGAAAACGGTGAAAAACGTCTGGAAGAAATCACTGCTGCCATGCAACGCCAGCAAACTGAAAGGGAGGAGTTGCAGGAACAGTTGAAACGCAAATACCAACCGCAGATAAAGGAACAAAAAGCCATTATCAGCCAAATAGAGTATGAACTGGAACAATTGGAACGCCAATACCAGCAGGATATGCTCGACTTGGAAGAGTGGAAGAAGAAAGCCAATGAGGAACGGAATGCCAAAATAAACCGATTGGAAAACGAACAGCGCAAACGGGTTGCCGAACTGGACGGTATAAACAGCAAGCTAAAAAACCTGAACAAAGAAAAGACAGAGAAACTGGATAGCCTGAAACAGGAATGGAACAAGCAACAACAGGCTCTTGCCGCCGAAAAAAAGACACAAGCGGAAGTTATCGGGAAGGAAGAAAAAGAAGAACAACGCAGAATTTCCTCCATCAAAACCGAATATGAAGCGGATATGCAGAAAGAGCTTCACTCGCAGGGAGCAGATACCGAACGTCTGCAAGACATTGCCAACCAACTGGTCCAGCTGGAAAAAGAGCTTTCTTTCATTAAGGAGAATGCGACACTGGTCATCGAATACCAAAAAGACAAACGGGATTTGATAGACCGTATTCCCGGATGGCAACGGGAGCACGATGAACAAAAACGTCTGCTCCAATTGGAACGGGAAACGCTGAGAGTGGAAACATCCTCCCTACAAGAAAAAATAGACCTTCTGAACAAAGAATGGGAAGAAGCGGAAGAAAATGTAAGGGAACTGCAAAAGAACCTGGAGGCTTACAGCAAGATTCCGGCATACGACTGGTATAAACCGCATCAGGATATATTCCGTTCCGAAAACACGCAAACCATGCAGACCACCAAGACCTGTATGGAGCTGATTGACGAACTGACCCGCCAGGCCAACCAATTCACGCAGGTGCAAAGCAAGCTCCGTAAAGAAGTGAACCTTTTCACCGGACATTTTGATGAGGACAACACCTTCAAGTTCCGCGTAAAATTCAACGAGGATTGGGAATATGTACGCTTTGCCGACGAACTGCACGACTTTGTGGAAGAACACCGCATAGACGAGTACATCCGCCGCATCAACAACGAGCATTGGGATACCTTCAAACGTATCAGTATGGACACCTCCATGCTGACTTCATCGGAAGATGATATTCAAGATGTGATCCGTGAAATCAATAAAGGTTTCGCCACCTGCAATTTTGTGGGAGTCATCCAGCGCATTGAAATGAAAGTGGAAGAGAGCAGCAACCGCGTAGTGAATATTCTGCGTGAGATACAGAAATATTACCATGATTACGGCTATGACCTCTCACCGGAAACCAACCTGTTCTCCTCTGCCAAAGAGCAATTGGTGAAAGAAGAGGCTATCACTTTGCTGCGTACCTTTATCAAGGAAATACATGCTTACCGCTATGACAGTATCCGCCTGTATGATTCCTTCGAGTTGCGTTTCCGCATTGTGGAGAACGGCAATGACACCGGATTTATCGAGAAGATAGCCAATGTGGGGTCGGAAGGAACCGACATTCTGGTAAAAGCGATGATAAACATCATGTTGCTGAATGTGTTCAAGGAAGGAGCATCCCGCAAATTCAAAGATTTCAAGTTACACTGCATGATGGATGAAATAGGCAAACTACATCCCAACAACATCAGCGGTATCCTGAAATTCGCCAATGACCGGAATATCATTCTTATCAACGGTTCTCCCACCGAACTGAACCGCGATGCGTATAAGCACGTTTACCTGCTTACCAAAGGAACACAGAACAAGACCCGCATCGCACGGTTAATCTCAGATAAACAGCTATAAAAGCCAGTAATAACAAACTGTATATTTCTATATTATAATGCACAATCTCTCAAAAAAAGATTGTGCATTATTCTTTTTCCATGAACATTCTCTTTACATGTACCTGCTACGGTTGGGACGGAGAGCTTGTGAAAGTTCCTCCACCTTTTTTCCACAAAGAAAAGAGCGGCTTCCATTCCTGCAATATTCATATCAGAGTAACCCAAACAACCGGACAAAGAACAAATTTACATCCACTTTTCTCCATACAAAGGGAATAACATTAAACATATTTGTGTAATTTCGCCCGGTAATAAAACAACAAACCAATACGCGCTATGATATTTAACCGGACTGAAAAGGAAGAAAAAGCCTATCTCATGGATATTATTGCTTTATTAGCTGCCAATATCGAACAGATGGATAAGGCCATTGAAGATAAATCCAAAGACGTAATGGAGCACAAACTCTACTTGTGGGAAAATCTGTCCGAACTGGACCGAGCCGAGAAAAGTGCAGTCCGGCAGATAGTCACCCAACAAGTAGCAGCCAGCGAGTCCTTGGCCGAGAAAAAGAAACGTTATCGCAAAATGATGGCCATCCCCTATTTCGGTCGCATCGACTTTCAAGAAAAAGGACAACCCGAAGTCCTGCCATTATATATAGGTATACACTCATTTTTCAATCCTCCCACCAATGAAAATCTGATACACGACTGGCGTGCCCCCATCTCCAGCATGTTCTATGATTATGAATTAGGAGAAGCACATTTCGACGCCCCCTCGGGAGAAGTGAAAGGTAACATCCGTCTGAAACGCCAGTATCGCATCCGTGACGGAAAAATGGAATTCATGCTGGAAAGTTCACTGAATATTCAAGATGACATCCTTCAGAAGGAATTGAGTGGAAACTCCGATGACCGGATGAAGAATATAGTAGCCACCATCCAACGGGAACAGAATAAAATTATCCGTAATGATACATCGAACACCCTGATTATCCAGGGAGTAGCCGGTTCAGGAAAAACATCCATCGCCTTGCACCGCGTAGCCTATCTGCTATATCGGCACAAAGGGGAAATCACGTCCAATGATATCCTGATCATTTCCCCCAATAAAGTATTTGCCGATTACATCTCGAACGTACTTCCCGAATTGGGAGAAGAAAAAATTGAAGAATGCGGCTTTGAGGAATTAATGCTCAAAATACTGGACAACAAATATAAAATACAAACCTTCTTTGACCAGGTGGCCGAAATACTGGACAAAGAGGAAGAAGATTTTATAGAACGTATCCGATTCAAATCCACCACCGAATTTATCCAGCAGATGGATAAATACATTCTATATTTGGAACAAAACGCATTTCGGCCAACCGACCTGAAAGCAGGGCGTATCCCTATCCCTGCCGAGTACCTGAAAGAACGTTTCGCGGCATGGCACCGCCTGCCCATGCGAAGCCGTTTCCAACCAATGGCAGAAGAAATTGCCCGCGAACTGACTTTCACCTATCACCAAGAGCCGATGGGAAAAATACAGATACGGCAGTTGGGTAATGAACTGAAAAAGATGTTCAACAATAAAGACCTCGACTTGTACAAGGGATTTTATGACTGGCTGGGAAAACCGGAAATGTTCAAGCAGGGTAAAAACCGGAAATTGGAATATGCGGATGTAGCTCCATTACTTTATTTGAAACTGGCCCTGGAAGATAATAAAACCATGTATGGCATCAAGCATCTGCTGGTAGACGAAATGCAGGACTATACTCCGATACAATACAAAGTTCTGGCTAAATTATTCCCTTGCCGGAAAACAATATTGGGAGATGCAAAGCAATCAGTAAATCCATACAGTTCCACCACCTGCGAACAGATCCAACGTGTACTGGTCGGCTCGGAAGTGATGAAGCTTTGTAAAAGTTATCGCTCCACGTATGAAATCACAGAGTTTGCCCAACGTATTGCCAAGAACGAGGAACTGGAAGCTATAGAGCGTCATGGAGAGGAACCGGCAGTCGCCTTGCTGCCTACTGAAAAGAAAGAGATAGAATGGATAGAAAACCTCATCACCTCTTTCCTGAAAGGAGCTGATGTATCCATGGGTATTATATGCAAAACCGTAAAACAAGCGGACAAGTTGTATGCAGCCATCAATCATTTGTCTGATAAGATCTGTTTGCTGACAGAAGAAAGTGTAGCTTTTGTCAATGGGGTGGTCATTACTACAGCCCACATGGCAAAAGGGCTGGAGTTTGACGAAGTGATTGTTCCATTTGTAACTGATAAAGACTATAGAACAGAAATAGACCGCAGCATGTTATATGTAGCCTGCACCCGTGCCATGCATAAACTTTATATTTCCGCATCGGGTAATATAAGTACATTTCTATCATAAGCATTGACAAAACATCATCCATTGCAGGAATGGAATGAAATCCATCCCTACAGTGGATGAGCAAGTCTGCAAAAGGGTATTCCTCCGTAAGGAATGCGTAGCCTTGTAATCTGATTCATCCTTAAAAGATCTTACCCATATCTCTAAACCTTTCCCGCCGTAGGGTTAAAGGTTTTCTTCCTGTTTGTTTTATCTCCGCAAGCCTTTGGAGTTATCTCCATAGCCTTGGGAGTCAACTCCAAAGCTTATGGAGATAACTCCAAAGACTTGCGGAGATAGAATACATCCGTATAAAAAGGCTTGATCAAGGAAGAGAAAAGGCTTATGTAACAGCGACGGATGCGATATGTTGTTATTACAAGCCGTTTCCAATGTACGAATCATAAAGACAAAATCTTTTTTTCCCTCTCCAAATCATTTTCATTCAGTTGGGGAGACGGAACCATGCAGGTACGGATACAATCTCCCTCCTGACAAGTATAGTCATAATACTTCTTTTGTAATTCTGTCAACTTATCGAGTGGAACCAGCTCTCCTTTCAGTTCCAGGAATTCCTCCATGTCTGTACTGTCTCCTTGCTTTACAAACAAGATACGGCGCGCTATCGGATTCCTGTTGTAATCCAGACTAAGATACAAACCTTTAAGGAACGGCGGAAAATCATACATCGGCAATTGCAGATAAATACTGAACAAAGCCATTTGCGGTGACTCACGCTCGTTAAAGAAAATATACCCGTTCTGATGATTATTGAATAATCCCACTCCCCGATGCGTTGTATTATAGGCACTCATGTGAGTCACCTTCACATACGTATTGTCTTCGGAAGCCTCTATCAGATAGGGTTCCACTTTAAGGCATTGGCACGAAGAAGAAAGACTATAGCTCAGATAACTTCCGCTATAATTATAAACTTCCTGCACGGAACGTTGCATCTCGGCAGTCATCATCTCCATAAAAGGATTGGTCTTTGCCTCACCATGGGCAGGTTCCAAACTGAAAAGCAACTCTTTGATACTTGCCAAATTGCCCAACAGACGTTTTTTTGACACATTATTGACCTGCGCCAAAGCCAAATCTAATGAATCTTCTTCAGAGTGTCCTTGTTTCAATGAGGTTACATAAGTGGGCAGAACGCTGGAATAAAGAGCAGACAAGACACTGGGAGCCATATCTACATAATCTGCTATCTCCTTCATTTTCAAACCATTGTTACGGAGATATTCTATTCTTCGGTATATTTCTATCAAATCATTCATTGTTCTCTTCTTCTTTATTGAACTTGCAAAATACAAGTTTTTATATGAACATACAATGACATATACATTACATTAATGTTACATCATACAACAGGTGGAATATGAAAAATATTAATCATAAAGATTCATTTTTTCTCTCTCGGAAGGCTCCTACTTTTGCTTCCGGAAACAGCAATCCAAGGACACGAGGAGTGAGGTTCCTACAAAGAAAAGAAACAAAACAATTAGTCAATATCAATTAGTATAATGGAAGCAAAAAGCGAAACAAACAAACAGATATCCAGTTTCCTGTTTATCCTGTGGGCAGGAGGGGCGGCACTACTGTCATACTCACTGGTATATGCCCTGCGCAAACCTTTTACAGCTGCCACCTTTGACGGAATGGATTTCTTCGGGATGGACTATAAAGTAGCCACTACCATCATGCAGATTTTCGGCTACCTTATTTCAAAGTTCTTTGCCATCAAGATTGTTTCAGAATTGAAGCGCGAGGACCGGTTGAAGTTCATGGTATGCTCCGTAGCCCTTGCAGAACTCGCTTTAGTCTTCTTCGGATTACTCCCCCAACCCTTTAATGTGTTTGCCCTATTCTTCAACGGACTGGCATTGGGATGCATGTGGGGAGTCATCTTCAGTTTCATAGAAGGACGCAAAGTTACCGATATATTGGCCAGCTTGCTGGGGGTAAGTATGGCGGTGAGCTCAGGAATGGCTAAATCTATGGGATTGTTTGTAGTCAATACATTTGGTGTCACAGAATTCTGGATGCCCGCCCTGATAGGTGGTTTAGCCTTCCCGCTCCTTATCCTCATGGGGTGGTCGCTCAACAAGTTGCCACAACCCACAGATGAAGACCGCGCCCTCCGTTCGGAACGTGTCACCTTGAACGGAGAGCAACGCAGACAACTGTTCAAAAGTTATATGCCCTTGCTGATCATGCTGTTCTTCGCCAATCTGTTTATCACTATTTTACGTGATATAAAAGAAGATTTTCTGGTCAATATCATTGATGTCAGCACTATTTCTTCCTGGTTGTTCGCACAAGTGGACGGTATGGTGACGCTGATTATTTTGGGAATCTTTGCCATGATGTCGTTAATAAACAGCAACTACAGAGTATTGCAGGTGCTTCTGGCTATGGTTATTGGTGGAGCGGGCACAATCAGCTATCTGGCTTTTAATTATGATGCATTGCAACTGCCTACCCTTTACTGGCTGTTCCTCCAAAGTCTGAGCCTGTACATCGTTTATCTTAGTTTCCAGACTCTGTTCTTCGAGCGCTTCATAGCCTGCTTCAAGATTAAAGGAAATGTGGGATTCTTCATTGCCACCATCGACTTTATCGGATATACAGGAACTGTCTGTGTACTGCTGTTCAAGGAATTTTGCAGCCCGGATATCAATTGGATGGAGTTCTATAACCAGTTCTCGGGATGGGTAGGCATTGTGTGCAGCATTGCATTCATCGGTTCGGCCATCTATCTGATGCAACGGTATAAATTGGAAAGACAGCTGAGAAAAGAAGAAAAAAATAAAAAGATCATCGTTTCACCGATGGCGTTAACCAACTTAAAGGAAACAGCAGAAAACATCTGTAACCCATAACATAAAAATAAAAGTATAACCAAATAAACAACAAACAAGAAGATGAAGAAAATTGAGTGTGTTATTATGGACTGGGCCGGAACGGCTGTAGACTATGGATGCTTCGCTCCGGTAGCCGCTTTCCTGAAAGCTTTTGCCGAGAAAGGACTGACAGTGACAATGGAAGAAGCACGAGGCCCCATGGGTATGACCAAAATAGACCATATCCGTGAATTATTCAAGTTACCAAGTGTGACGGAGCAATTCAAACAAAACTATAACCGCAACTGGACTGAGGAAGATGTGGTATCCATATACAAAGAATTCGAAAAACACTTGTTCGCCTCCCTGGAAGAATATACGACTCCTATTCCCGGTGTAATCGAAGTAATCGAGAAACTGAAAAGGGACGGCATCAAGATAGGTTCCACCACCGGATATACTACTGCCATGATGAACATTGTGCTGCCCGGTGCCGCCGCCCATGGCTATACCACAGACAACTGTGTGACTTCCAACAATCTTCCGGCAGGACGTCCGCAACCCTACATGATTTACCAGAACATGATTGATCTGGCCATACCTTCCGTTCAAAGCGTAATAAAATACGGGGATACGATAGCCGATATCAAAGAAGGTGTGAATGCCGGTGTATGGACTGTCGGTGTGATTCTGGGCAGCAACGAAATGGGACTCACCCAAGAGGAAACCGGAAAACTGCCTGCAGAAGAGTTGAACAGACGCATGGCAGCAGTCAGAAAACGTATGTATATGGCAGGTGCGCATTATGTAGTAAACACCATTGCCGAACTTCCCGAAATTATTGAAATTATTAACCATAAAATGAATTAAACGATTATGAGACCATACTTACTTTTAACCCCCGGCCCTTTAACCACTTCTGAAAGCGTAAAAACAGCCATGATGACCGACTGGTGCACATGGGATGAAGACTACAATGTTCACATCGTAGAGGAAATACGTAAAGGATTGGTACAACTGGCTACACGAAAAACAGATGAGTACACCAGCATCCTGATGCAGGGAAGCGGTACTTATTGCGTAGAGGCGACCTTGGGAAGTGTGATTACGCCCAAACACAAATTATTGATTCTGAGTAACGGTGCATACGGAGACCGCATGGGAAACATTGCAGAATATCATGGAATGAACTATGATATGCTGGCCTTTGATGAAACAGAACAAGTATCTGTGGAGTATGTGGATGATTATCTGGCACACAATGCAGAAATCACGCATGTGGCAGTGGTACATTGCGAAACTACAACCGGTATCCTGAACCCGTTAAAGGAAATAGCCCACATGGTAAAGATGCATGGTAAAAAGCTGATAGTGGATGCAATGAGCAGCTTTGGCGGCGTGCCGTTGGATGTAGAGGAATTAGGCATCGACTTTATGATCAGCAGTGCCAACAAATGTATTCAGGGAGTTCCCGGCTTTGGTTTCATCATTGCACGTAAATCCGAATTACAATATTGTAAAGGAGTATCAAAGAGTCTTTCTCTGGACATCTACGACCAATGGGATGCGATGGAGAAAGGACATGGAAAATGGCGCTTCACCTCGCCTACACATGTAGTGCGTGCCTTTAAACAAGCCATGGACGAACTGGCAGCCGAAGGCGGTGTGGAAGCCCGGCATGCACGCTACTGCCGTAATCACGATGTACTGGTAGAAGGTATGCGGTCACTGGGATTCAAGACCTTACTGAAAGATGAAGTCCAATCCCCTGTCATCACTTCCTTCCTTTATCCTGACAAGGAGTTCGATTTCAAGGAATTCTATCATCAGTTGAAGGAAAAAGGATTCGTTATCTATCCGGGAAAGATTTCCCAGGCAGATACTTTCCGCATCGGAAACATCGGTGATGTGTTCCCCGAAGATTTCAGCAGATTGATTGAAGCTATCAAGACCGTCGCAAAATAAAAAATAAATCTAGCTTTATGGCTCGGGCGCAGTGATTGCGCCCGAATTTGTTTCTACCCTTCTTCCGTTACAAGATCATTTGGAACCGGAGCTGCACGACACTGAAATTCTTATCACTAATCTCCTTTATATGCTTTCCCGGCATCACCCAGCTATAAGCCAGCTTCATCCCTATATGCTTATTCATGTAATAATTCACGCCCAATGAAAAATCCTTTTGAGCCCCTCCCCACACACCGGCTTCCTCATTATTCATATCAAGGATATTAAATCTTCCACACAGCTCCAATGCCCGCCCCACAGGTCTGCCCGGACAAGCCAATGCTTCATCATACCCATATTGCCTGCCTGTCAACAACCAGGAGCATTGCACATATCCGCCATGTCCTGTATAATTTGTGAAATTCTGTTCACGCTTCACCATAGTCCGTATATACTCCCCTTGCAAAAAGAACCTCTGATGAGCGATCATTAATTCCACCCCTTGTTTCAACTGGTACTTTGCATGATCTACCTTGGCGTAAATAAGATTCCGGTTATCAATAGTGCTCACCCCCGGAGATTTATAAATAAACGTATTCTCGTCTTCATCTCCCGGCAATGCGCTATCCGGAGTACGATATACCACCGCCGCACCTATGTGTAACAATTTTCCCTCTTCGTTTACAGGACGATACACCAAACGACCGTCTATGGCATATCCTTGTGAAATGTTTTTCACATTACCCAGGTCACTGTCTGTAAAGAAGCCTCCGGAAGCATAATAATGTTTTCCATTGTAGGTATAAGAGGTTCCCATCCGTCTGCCATTGGTCAAAGCCAGCACGATTCCCGGTGACTGGTGAAAACGAAGATCGTACGTACTGCATAGCATGTCCAAGGTGAAAGGTTCATAAAATTGTCCCACCTGAATAATATGCTTGCCCGAAGTATAAGCAGCAAAGGCATCCTTTATGGAAACCTTATTCCCTACATACCCCACCTCCATTTTCATGCTCCAATTCTGATAGGTCGCTTTCACCCCCAACCGCAAGTCATTAAACTCCGTACCGTTACCAAACAGGTTATCATTCTTTAAATAAACGCCACCATCCATAAGCATCCGTCCGGTCAGTTTACACTTCAAATCCCCGGCAACCGGGTGTTGCGCGCGGGCAACTAAAGCAGCAGAGGGGAATAACAGGCACATCAATGCTTTAACATAAGTCATTCTTCCCATTGTATTCTTTTGTTTTTTACTTTATAACAAATGTAAGAGGAATGACCTATACTAAAAATGAATAACCATTAATTTGATGATGAAGTTATTACGCGCAGAAAGCAAGTAATATTCATTTCATATTTATGTAACAGAATTGTAACTTACATTTCCCAATAACGTTCACAAAGATTCAAGTATTCCATCTCAGGCTTGTTGCCGAACACCAATCCGAAGAAAGAGGTCTTCCTCCGCTTAATCACTTTTACCTGTTCCATTAAATCGCGGGATAAAGGCGGCATCTCGAAATCTGAGATCAATACGATATCCGATTCACGGAAATCATTTCCGTTGATGATATGCGCAGCTTCCCGAAGAGCCGGCTCTATATCCGTTCCACCGTCAAAACGTTTATTCAGAAACTCCGCCAACCTGGGCATATCCCGCCCCAAATCTTCAATCAATAACGATACAGCCTCATCCGAGAAATTGATGACATAACATTTCCGATGGGTTTTCTCCGTCAGTTGCGCTATAGCCAAAATAGCCGATTTGGACAAGATCTCTCTGTTTCCCTGCATGGAGCCGGAAGTATCCACACAGATAATATAGGGTCCTTGCCCCGAAACCTTATGCTTGTCATCCTTTACCGGTTCCGTTTCCTTGGACTGGTAATCGAACTGTTGCAATCTCTTTTCGGCATATCGTTCCATAAATACGGCACGCAGCGCATCATCCGCCAGATAGCAATACTCGACGGGCAGCAAACTGTTCAAATCATTTCCCAAAGTCACCCCTGTGATATCACTATGCGGAGAGTGCCTGATCAGCCTCTTTTTATCTACGCCCGACAAAGAATCGTATTTTTGTTGGTCCCGGTGCTTCTTGCCCAGCAGACGCGCCAATTGCCGGATAGCCGGATTGCGCTTCATCACTGTTTCATACGGAAGCATCCTCCGGTACAAATCAGGATAATTATGAAGCAGCCACTCCATGCGCGACCCCAACAGTTTGTTACCCGACTCCTTTCCTTGTTTCCGGATCAACAAATCAAAACCTTCACATAAACTGTTTATATGCATGTACTGATAGTCATACTCTTTGCGGGTAAGCAACTGATGCCATTTATCCAAAAAGAACTCCTTGGTCCGGGCCCCCTCTCCTCTCAGCAGAGAAGCATTCTCCAGCAAACTGATATAATAGTCAATATTCAGTTCCGCCAGTTCATACCTCTTTTTGAAAGCACCGCGCATCTGCTTCAAGTATTGCAAGAATGCCATATCCGGCAGATGTTCCGAAGAATAGAAAGCCTCCCACTCCGGAGTGTAGCGGGAATAATATTCCTGCAAAGAAGGTGTGGTACGCCGATAGTACATCAACACTTTCTCTTCCAGTTCGCGTTGACGCACCACCCCGTTGCTCACATCCTCCTCGTATGCTTTGAATGTCCTATCTTTCAGTTCCTGAGAATAGATCATCTTCAGATCTCTCAACCTTATATTCCTGGTTCTCTTTTCGGTACGCATCTGCCATTTCGTTCAAATCATTCTTATATCGGTCTATGGTATTCTTCTGGTGGCGAAGCATCCTCCGCATGGAAGCCCGCTGCCTTTCGCTGAGAAACAAATGCTTCTCATAATATTCCGTTTCCGCATCCAGCAGCCCGGACCAATCCTTCTCCACTCCGTCCAACGCTTCGGCCACCGATTTATATTTGGCTCCGAAATCCTCCGGCTCGGGTTCGGGCGGCGGTGGAGGACAATCCTCATAGCACATCAAGTGATATTCATAATTATTGATATAAATGGAACGAAGCCCTTTTTTCAGCGTATATATCTTATTACGCGGAACTTTGGCATGGAGTATGGAATCATATTTCTTCAGAATACAGCAGTTGGCTTTGTACTTGTCCTTATGCAGGTAGAATAATTTACCGGTCTGATCCAGATGTTGATAGTCGGCTGCAAAAATAAGGAGGCGCTCTTTCATCCGGACGCCCTCTACCTGGTAATAGTAAGTATCGATGACCTGTATGCCCGGATCGTTCACTTCACGCAAACTGTGTTCGGACGATTGTCGGTCTTTCAGTTCTTCAATGTCCTGTTCCAGCCCTTTTATATTCAGCAGATAGCCTTCGGCACTTTTCTGAATGGCAGCATTCACCATCTCCTCTGCCGCCTCCATCTGATCCATCTCACTCCAAAGGCAATAGGACAGCAATGTACAGTCCGAAAGGCGGATAGTGTCCGATCCGTTCAGGAAAGCGGAAGCTTTCAGCAGCTTCACCATTTTCTTCCACCGGCGGTCCGACACATACAGAGGAGACGACACACCCCCCTCATTTTGTATCTGGAGGTTATATTGCTCTATCCGGTCTTTCAAGGCATGAATCACTTCGAAAATAGAGTAATGGATTTTAATGGCAGCCATCTCCTTTTCCCACCGGATGTATTCCTCATCGGTGATCTGCAGTTGCTCGTCCACCACCGGTTCCGTTTCATCCGTAGAGGAAATCATCCGGTCAAATTCTCCCATATCCTCAATGCCTCCCACCAGACAGCGAAGCAGGAAACGGTCCCACAAGGCCTCCAGTCCCTGTCCCTGGGCAGGCAGTTCATTGGAAGCGGCAATCAGCCCTTTCAGAGGAACACGGATGGAAAACTGTCCGTTACGGTATATTTTTTCATTGATAATGGTGAGCAATGCATTCTGAATGGCCGGTCCGGCTTTCCATATCTCGTCCAGGAAAGCAATGGTGGCAGAAGGCAGATAACCATCGACAATACGCTCATACGTATCTTCGTCTTTCAGTTTGGAAATGGAGACAGGGCCGAATATTTCGTCCGGCGTACTGAATCGTGACATCAGATATTCAAATGCGGAAGCGTTGCGGAATGCCAGTTTCAGCCGGCGCCCTACCATACTTTTAGCTACTCCCGGAGGCCCTAAAAGGAAAATGCTTTCCCCTGCCACAGCCGAAAGCAGAGCCAGAGCCACAATATGCTCCTTTTCAAAAACCCTTTCATTCAGTTGTTGTAACAGAGATGCTATACGAGGTTTCAATGTATTCATAAAAATTATCGACTAATGATGATCAACTAGTGGTGCATTAACCACCAACCACTCCTTGTTTCTTATGCAAATATCTGAAAAAAGGATGTATTTCTCATTAGAATGTATTTTTTCTTTTTGCAGAATTGCTGTTTTTTCATGATAGATTGGATAAGTTACAGTGACAAGGTTTATATCTTACACAAGCATGTAGTATTTTCTCCACTAAATTGCCTACCTTTGCAACTTCAACAACAAACAATGATTCCAAATGAAAACAAACTTGCTTTCCTCCGATAAAGACCCGATGGGAACTGCCATCGCCGATTATTTCCACCACAACAAAGCAGATAAGTTACGTGTATTTTCCTCACAGTTCGAGGAAGACGAAATACCCGTGAATCAATTATTCCGCCCTTATGACGAAATGCCGGAACTGGAACAGATTGCCTTACAAATGGCCGAAGGAAATATTCTGGACGTAGGAGCCGGAAGCGGCTGCCATGCACTGGCCTTGCAAGAGATGGGAAAAGAGGTATGCGCCATCGACATTTCCCCCCGTTCTGTAGAAGTAATGGAAAAAAGAGGGGTAAGGAATGTCCGTCAGATGAATCTTTTCGATCCGCATTTTCCAGAAACATTCGATACAATCCTCATGCTGATGAACGGATCGGGCATTATCGGGAAGTTGGAAAATATGGCAGCTTTCTTTCAAAAGATGAAACAACTGCTTCGCCCCGGGGGATGTATCTTGATGGATTCCAGTGATCTCCGTTATCTTTTTGAAGATGAGGACGGGAGTTTCCTGATTGATCTGGCAGGAGATTATTATGGCGAAATAGACTTCCGGATGCAATACAAAAATATAAAAGGAGATTCTTTCGACTGGCTTTATGTCGATTTTCAGACACTCAGCCTGTATGCTGCCGGGAATGGATTCGAGGCGGAGCTTATCAAAGAGGGGGAGCACTATGATTATTTAACCCGCCTTCGATGGAAGGGATGACACTTATAGAAAGATTCCGATAAACTTGTCGCATGATATTCAAATTCTTGGGGCAAGATGCTGCGTATCTTGCCCCAAGAAAAAAAATCAGGCCATTGAACCGCCTACTATATCCAACAGCTCATTGGTAATTGCCTGTTGGCGGCTCTTATTGTACATCACCGTCAGATCCTGCAACAAATCATTCGCATTGTCTGTAGCAATCTGCATAGCCATAGTGCGGGCGGCATGTTCGGAAGCATTCGAATCCAGTAATACCGTGAACATCTTCATACGGAGTACCTTCGGGAGCAATTCCCCCATCACCACATCTACAGACGGTTCCACAATATAATCGGGTATCCTGCCTTTGTCCTCCTCTTTCTTCTCTTGTGTCAAGTCTATCGGAAGATAGGTTTCACGCGTCAGGACCTGTACTGCTGTAGAACGGAAATGGTTGTACAGCAACTCCACCTTGTCTATGTCACGATGCAGAAAGCGCCTCATCAAGTCCTCTGCCAAGGCGGCAGCTTCCTGATAGGAAGGTTTATCCGCCATATGCTGGAAATCGCCTTCGGCCTTGAATCCCAATTTCTTCACACCTTCCGCTACCTTCCGGCCTACCGGGTACAAAAGCACGTTCTCCATACCCAGGGACTTGTATTCATCCAGAATAACCGTCAGATGCCTGATGATATTTGCATTGAACCCGCCACACAGACTGGTATTGGAGGCAAACACGACGATAGCCACACGCTTCACTTCACGTTTCACAATGAAAGGAGACTCCACCTCACTATCCGCACTCAGAAAATTGGTCAGGATGTGATTCAGCCTTCGTTCGTAAGGAAGCATGTTTTCTATGGCAGCCTGCGCCTTATGCAACTTGGCAGAGGCTACCATCTTCATAGCCGAAGTAATTTTCCGCGTATTATTTACTGAGGCTATTCTTCCTTTTACTTCTTTCAGTGATGCCATGACTATTCGTTCACTTTAAATGGTTGAGCCGTATCAGCTGCTACTTTCTCTATAATTGCAGTTACATCATCATTTATCACACCGCTTGACAATACATCAAGCACATCTTTCTGATGGTCGGCACGCATCATTTCCAGGAATGATTTCTGGAAATCCTGCACCTTATGCAAGGGTACATCACGCAGCAAACTATGTGTACCACAATAAAGGATGGCTATTTGTTCTCCGACAGGCATCGGACTGTACTGCGGCTGTATCAGCAACTGGTTGTTCTTACGTCCCCGGTCGATAGCCATTGCCGTTACAGGATCCATATCACTGCTGAACTTGGAAAAAGCCTCCAGTTCGCGATATTGTGCCTGATCGATCTTCAATGTACCTGCCACCTTCTTCATGCTCTTGATCTGGGCACTACCTCCCACACGGGATACGGAAATACCCACATTGATAGCCGGACGGAAACCCTGGTTGAACAAATCGGTTTCAAGGAATATCTGACCGTCTGTAATGGAAATGACATTGGTTGGAATATACGCGGAAACATCACCTGCCTGTGTTTCGATAATAGGCAATGCAGTCAGTGAACCACCTGCCTTTACCTTGCCTTTCAAACTGGGTGGAAGGTCATTCATCTGTTCGGCCACTTCCTGCTGGTTGATAATCTTCGCCGCACGCTCCAACAATCGTGAATGCAGATAGAAGATATCACCGGGATATGCCTCACGACCGGAGGGACGACGCAGAATCAAGGATACTTCACGATAGGCTACGGCTTGCTTTGACAAGTCATCATACACTACCAAGGCATCCCGGCCGGTGTCACGGAAATACTCTCCGATAGCCGCTCCGGCAAACGGAGCAAAATACTGCAATGCAGCCGGATCGGCAGCAGTGGCAGCTACCACTATGGTATAATCCATCGCACCGCGTTCACGCAGCGTATTCACCAGACTGGCTACAGTGGAACCCTTCTGACCAATAGCTACATAAATGCAATATACAGGTTTTCCCGCTTCATAGTTGGATTTCTGATTCAAAATCGTATCTATAGCGATAGAGGTTTTTCCGGTCTGACGGTCCCCGATAATCAACTCACGTTGTCCACGCCCGATAGGAATCATGGCATCCACAGACTTCAGCCCTGTCTGCAAAGGCTGGTTCACAGGCTGACGGAAGATCACTCCGGGAGCTTTACGCTCCAAAGGCATTTCGCACAGTTCCCCGCCAATCTGTCCGCGGCCATCCAATGGTACGCCTAACGGATCGATGACACGCCCTAACATACCTTCGCCCACATTAATAGAAGCAATGCGTTTGGTACGTTTCACCACCATTCCTTCCTTAATCTGATCAGTAGGACCTAGCAATACCGCACCTACATTGTCCTCCTCCAGGTTCATCACGATAGCCATGATACCGTTTTCAAACTCCAGCAACTCATTGGCTTCCGCGTTGCGCAGACCGTAAATACGTGCTACGCCATCGCTCACTTGCAGCACATTCCCCACCTCGTCAAATTGCAGGTGGGTGTCGATGCCTTTCAGCTGCTGAAGTAAAACTTCGGATACTTCGCTGGGTTTTATATTTTCAGACATAATCTTTTTACATTAAAAATTGAAAATTAAAAATTAAAGCCCGACCAGGTATTAACCTTAAATTAAAAACCAAAAGATACAAACTGATATACTTTTACTTTCTAACTTATAATTTTTAATTTTATACTATTCTTCTATTTTTAGCTATAAACTGTTGCTTTACCCGTTTTATCTGGTTAGCTACGCTCGCATCCAATCTGTAAGTTCCGATTTCAAAGATAAAACCACCTTCCAGTTTCGGATCTATTTTGGTTTTGAACTCTACAGTTCCATGAGTTTTCTCTACGACCAATGCCCGTATGCGGTTGACTACCTCTTCCGCTACCGGACAAACAGTCGTGATTTTACCGACGCTGATATTCTTCTGTTTCCGATAAAGGTCAATGTATGACATAATCATAAACTGCAAGAATTTCTCTCTTCTTTCCTCCAGTACCAATTCCACAAAGCGTTTCAATTCTTCGCTCACCTTACCTCCTCCGGCGGCTTCGCAAATCAGTTTCAACTTTGTTTCAGCAGGCAATACAGGATTATCCAATGCCTGTCGAAGTTCGGGGATTCTCGAGAAACTATCTGCCAATATTCCGGCTTCCTCATAAACAGTATCCTCTGTCCCCTTTTCGTCGGCATAGGCCAGCAAAGCCTTAGCATAACGCATTGAAATGACTCCTATATACATAACAATCAGTCTTTAGAAACAGTTAATTCATCCAGCAAACGGTCAATCATTTCCATTTGTTCTTTCTCATCATCGAGGTTCTTGCGCAAAACCTTCTCAGCAATGTCGACAGACAGTACAGCTACTTGGCGGCGGATGTCGCTGATAGCGCTGTCTTTTTCTGCCTGAATCTGCTTTTTCGCTTCATCCAGCAGTTTCTGTCCTTCAACCTGAGCCTGTGTTTTGGCTTCCTTCAGAATACGTTCGCGGGTTGCGACCACTTCATTCAGGATGCGCGCCTGCTCCTCGTGAGCCTTAGCCAATATCATTTCACTGTCTGCTTTAATATTAGCCAATTGCTCATTGGCTTCACGTGCAGCAAGCAGTGACTTGTCTATATATTGTTTTCGCTCATCCACCATTCTGGTGATCACCGGAAAACCGTATTTTGCCAGAATGACAAAAACGATACCGAAAACGATGACCATCCAGAATAACAGACCGCTATCAGGTGTTAATAATGACATGCTAAATTAATTATAAGAACAAAGTTAATAAACAAACAATAATGGCGATCAGGGCCACACCTTCTACCAACGCGGCGATAATAATCATATTCATACGGATATCTCCTGCCGCCTCCGGCTGACGGGCAATTGCCTCCATGGCAGAACCACCGATTTTACCGATACCGATACCTGCACCGATTACTGCAATAGCTGCTCCAAGTGCAGCACCTAATTTCCCTAAACCTGCCGCAGCAGCGGACTGTAATAAAACTGCTAGTAACATAATAGTTTGTTTTTTGAATTAATTATTTAATTTATTTCATTTCTTTTTCTTCACGCATCTCTTCTGTACGGGACAACCCGATAAAGACCGCGGACAACATGGTAAATACGTATGCTTGAATAAATGCGACCAATAATTCCAGCGCAGTCATAAAGATTCCGAATGCCACAGCAACAAATCCCATGGAACCATTGATCAGAGGTCCCATATTCGCCGTAATAAAAATGATGGATATCAAACTGAGAATAGCAGCATGACCGGCCATCATATTGGCAAACAAACGGATCATCAATGCAAATGGCTTCGTAAAGATTCCGAAAATCTCAATAATCGGCATCATCGGGAACGGAGCCTTCAACCACCAAGGAACATCAGGCCATAGAATCTCTTTCCAATATTCCTTGTTCCCCCATAGATTCACAGCCAGGAACGTACAGATAGCCAGCACAAAGGTAACGGCAATATTACCTGTAATATTCGCACCGCCGGGGAAGAAAGGAATCAATCCCATCAGATTATTGATCAGGATAAAGAAGAAAGCCGTCAGCAGATAAGGTGCATAACGCTTATAATCCTTACCGATACAACCCTTTATCACATCATCATTGATTGCCAGGATACAAGCTTCCATCATGCCCACCATTCCTTTAGGAGCTTCCTTTTCTACTGGATGTTTTTTGTACCAACGGGCACAACTCAACACTAGAATCACCAGAATGGCACTATTGACAAACAACCCGGTAACATTCTTTGTAATAGAGATATCCAAAGGTTTTACTTCGTTACCGCTAGCATCCTTTTCCACTATCTTACCTTTATATTCACCGTCTTTAGCAATGTACAGTCCTTCATACTCTCCGTTTCCTTCCTCAAACCTAGAAGAAAGAAAAACGTGCCATCCTGTACTGCTTTTTACGATTACCGGCAGTGGTATAGCTATAGGTGTATCTCCTATGTCAGTGATATGCCATTCATACGAATCACCTATATGTCCGAAAACGATTTCATTTACGTCTACCTGCTGCTCTTTATAGTCAGTTTCCGACTCTTCCCGGGCATTGGCTCCTTGCAGAAAAGCGATCAGCAACATTAAAACCGTTCCTATATATCGTAAACTTCTCATATTACTTATACTTGTACCTATTACTTTTATGTTTTATCTCAAAATGAAAAAAGAAGCGGGTTTCAAAAATCAGAAAGATAATATAGAATACCATGTAAGTTCCTATAAATGACAGTACTTGATGTGCCACCGCCACTGCATAGACGGACATAATCAAGATGCTCAACATCATCTTCGTCACTTTCGCCACCAAGTAAACCGCCACCATTTTTTGCGGACTTACCCGATAACAGCATCCGAACATAAATATGTAAAAGAGGCCGAAAAGATAAAAAAATATCGGTATGGAGGGATACCAGGCAAAATAATACCTAGGCAACAAGGTGTGAAATACCAAGGCTCCTCCCCAACTCAATACAACCATTAATATGGTCAACGATATGATAAATTTTCTCTTTACGGCTAACAAAAACATAATTATGTATTAGATTTCCACACAGGCCGAAACTATATTGTCCCTCACCTCAACGAACCCACTCGATATTCCAATTGATTTCTCCAATTCGTCCTCCGTGTATTTTATCTCGCCTTTTATCAGTGATGATATCAGCGGAGCATGATCATACAGGACAGAAAAAGAGCCTAATTCCCCCGGTAGTGTCACTATTTCCACTTTGCCGTCAAACAAAGTACTTTCCGGAGAAACCACTATCAAATGAAGATCTTCATGATGTTCCATACTTACTTTTATTTCTTATGGCTGGCAGCATCCAGCAACTTCTTTCCCTTTTCTATTGCTTCCTCTATCGTTCCTACATTCAGGAATGCCTGTTCCGGCAAGTAATCCACCTCACCGTCCAAAATCATCTTGAATCCTTTTATCGTATCTTCGATAGAAACCATGACACCCGGCACACCTGTAAACTGTTCGGCTACGGCAAACGGTTGTGAAAGGAACCGCTGCACCCGACGCGCACGGTTTACAGTCTGACGATCTTCATCACTCAATTCGTCCATACCCAAAATAGAAATGATATCTTGCAACTCCTTGTTGCGCTGCAAAATCTGCTTCACACGCTGAGCCACATCATAGTGCTCCTGCCCTACAATCAGCGGATCAAGAATACGTGAGGTTGATTCCAACGGATCTACAGCCGGATAAATACCCAGTTCGGTAATTTTACGGCTCAATACGGTCGTTGCATCCAAGTGAGTAAATGTAGTAGCGGGCGCAGGGTCTGTCAAGTCATCAGCAGGTACATACACAGCCTGTACCGAGGTGATAGAACCATTCTTGGTAGAAGTGATACGTTCCTGCATCTGTCCCATTTCCGTTGCCAGTGTCGGTTGGTACCCCACGGCTGACGGCATACGGCCCAACAAAGCCGAAACCTCGGAACCTGCCTGAGTGAAACGGAATATATTGTCGATAAAGAACAAAATGTCACGTGGTCCGTTGCTGTCACCGTTTTTGCGGTCACGGAAAGATTCGGCAACGGTCAGCCCCGAAAGGGCAATGGAAGAACGCGCGCCGGGAGGCTCGTTCATCTGTCCGTACACCAATGTGGCCTGTGACTTTTCAACTTCATTATAATCTACTTTGGAAAGATCCCAATGACCTTCTTCCATGCTTTTCTTAAATTCTTCTCCGTAGCGGATTACACCAGATTCAATCATTTCACGCAACAGGTCGTTGCCTTCACGTGTACGTTCACCGACTCCGGCAAAAACAGAAAAGCCGTTATGTTTCTTGGCAATGTTGTTAATCAGCTCCATAATAAGCACGGTCTTGCCTACACCGGCCCCCCCAAACAATCCGATTTTACCACCCTTTGAATAAGGTTCCAGCAAATCAATAACCTTGATACCTGTGAAGAGCACTTCCTGCACAGTAGACAATTCATCAAACTTAGGGGGCTCACGGTGAATGGGAAACGCCCCTTCCTTACTCAACGGGCGCATACCGTCCACAGCCTCACCTACTACGTTCATCAACCGGCCTTTAATCTGATTACCAACCGGCATAGTAATAGGATGTCCTGTCGGAATTACTTCCATACCACGTTGCAAACCGTCCGTACTATCCATAGCTACAGTACGCACTGTGTCTTCACCAATGTGTTGTTGAACTTCCACGACTAGAATTCTGCCGTCATTGCGTTTGATAGTCAATGCATCATGAATGCTTGGAAGAAGCAGATCGGTGTCGATGCCTTTGCCCTCAAAATACACATCGACTACCGGTCCGATAACTTGTGAAATATGTCCAATAATCTGTGACATAAGCTTCTATTTACTTTTATTTGATAATTTACCTTTTCTATATTAACAAATATCGCAGGCTTTTTGTTTACCTACCTTTTGCTTTATATGCGCAGCAAAGGTAAAGATTATCTCAGTAGATTGAACTTAAGCTAACATTTTTTACACATCAATACGACATTATTCCACCAAAAGAAGAAAAAAAGAACATTTCCGCTACTTTTTGTGCATTCCTTCACGAGATAACTGTTTACTTAAATTAGCAATTCCCAAAGCAACCACTGCTGTTACCGTAGCTGCATGCTCTTGGTATTCTGGTATATTCTTCGTATAAAGATCACGTTCCGTATGCCATATTTCCCCATAAGAGAAATTATATCCTTTTATGTCTTGTGTATTGAAACCAAAAGTAGGCACTCCTTCCACTGCAAAAACACTGGCATCCGTACCGCCGCTTTGAGTAGGACGTTTAAAGGGTTTCGCTACCTTTACCTCAAACGGATAATCCGCACGGATCTCTTTCACAGGCTTGCACACTTCCACAAAATCATCATACATAGCCTGAGGAACGGAGATTCCCACCGGTGGAGTCGGCCCTCCGTCCCGGTTGAACAGATTGGCAATCTTTCCCAATTCTTTTGCATGAGTCTTGACATATGCTTTTGCACCCAATAATCCAAATTCCTCTCCAGCAAAAGCCACAAACAGTATAGTACGTTTAGGTTTTGCACCGGAAAGTGCAATCATACGGGCAGCCTCCATCATAGGACCAATGCCTGTGCCGCAGTCTATACCACCGGTTGCCACATCATAAGAATCAAGATGTCCGCTTATAATAACATATTCATCCGGATATTTAGTGCCCTTAATGGATGCTACGACATTATGATATTTCACAGGACCTAGTTTGAAATGATTACGAATATCAAATTCCAGCCAAAAGTTCCGTCGTTCTTTCACCATCTGTTTAATAATCTTGTATTGATGTTCATCCAACTTGATATCACAGACTTCGGGCAAATTATCAAACGTAGTATGGGGATCATTCAATAAAGCACGATCATACAAAGCACGTAAAGGTACAGGTGCCGACTGAATAAAGCCAAGTGCTCCTGCCTCACACATCTCTTTATAAAATAGTCCCGGCATTTCACGCAAAGGTTTCATGGCATGTTTGGTTCCTTTGCTCCAATTCTCTTCCATCAAGGCAGCATTCTGCTTTTCTATTTCTATATTTTCAGCTTTGATAGCAGCTCTCAACGAATCTCCTTTAGCAGAACGGTCAACAGGCCAACCTACATTTTCACCTGAGATCAACACCCAAGCGCCTTTCAACTGATGTTTCATGCGGTCCAGCTCTTCTTGAGTACGGGGCTCTATCAAAACATGCCCGCGTTGCAGACCTTTAGTACCTGAAGTGTAGGATGGAGTGACAAAATGCAGATCCATTGCCTGATCTCCCCCGATTAAACGTCCGAACCATGGACCACGGTTAAAACCTACCGGCAGTTCTCCAGCTTCTTCCAAGCGTACATCAATACCCCATCGTTTATATTCACGCATCATCCACTCGGCTGCATTCTCATACGCATCCGAGCCTATAACTCTTCCCCCAAAACGATTGGTGAGAATATCCAACTGATGCATCACCCGGTTATCTGTTTGGCCCGTTTCAATGATTTTCTTTACGGCGGCAGGTTGGGCAAAAGTAGTCCCTGCATACAAAGAAGCAGCTATAACAGCTGCCATGCACATTTTGTTCATCATGGTATTTCTGTTTGTTAGTTGTTAACGATTACAAATATATAGCAAATTTTGGAACTTCAACTATTAATTTCCAACAATTTATCAGGAGAAACCGAATATTTTTGAAGTCGTACAATACAAACAGTATTAAAATGAAAGTTTATTCAGCTTTCATTTCTTTCTCAAGGCTTTTGGCATACAGATTGTCAATGATACCATCAGACAGTCCAATGACCGGAACATAAATATATTCTGCATGCACTACTTCTGCAATTTTCAGAAAAATTTCCGCAGCAGGCACAATTACATCGGCACGGTCTTGCTTTAGACTGAATGCCTCTACCCTTTCCTCCGGAGTCAGCGGTTTCAACACATCATAGACTGTTTGCAACGAACTGACCGGCAAACGTTGCAACTTCTTATCCTTCTTATCTGCCAGGCGGAACAACTTATTAATATTCCCACCCGATCCGATGATATTGATCGCGGCAACACCTTCCGTCACTTTCATAAGCTCTTCTTCCATTTGCTGCCAAGTTCCTTCTTTAACAGCATTACTTAGCATACGCACCGTACCGATGTTGTAAGACACCGACCATACCAACTCACCGTTAGTCAACAGATTAATCTCTGTACTGCCACCACCCACATCCACATACATATAATTACCCAGACGGTCTTCCATACACTCTATATGATTATTATAAATCATTCGAGCCTCTTCCTGACCATCAATTATCTCAATGCGGATACCTGTATCCTTTTCGATTTTCTTGATTATCGTCCTCCCGTTACGCGCGTCCCGCATAGCCGAAGTAGCACATGCCCTGTAATCATCCACATCATAAATTTTCATCAACTGACGGAAAGCCTTCATCAAACGTCTCAGCTTATCCGCTTTCTTCTCGGACAATTCACCTATGGAGAAAACATCGAACCCTAGTCGTAGGGGTACGCGAAGCATCATCACTTTTTTAATTTTTTTCTCCTGCACAGCCTCCCTGTCAATGCTTTTTATCAAAAGACGCACAGCGTTAGAACCAATATCAATAGCAGCATAATTCACTTTTCCCATCTTAATCCTTTATTCTGTTTTCATTTAAATAATATTTGTATAATTCCTCCTGCGAACGGAAAGCTGTCTTATCTTCCGATATCCAAGGACGATTCTCTCCTGTTCCGTCCACCACCCGTCCTTGCAGAGTATCTTTCAAACCATATTCCACTACCCGCTTCAAGTCTGCCTTTATTTCCGGATCGTAAACGGGAGCAATCACTTCCACCCTGTTATCCAAATTGCGCGGCATCCAGTCAGCCGAACCAATGAACATTTTCTCATCACCACCATTGGCAAAAATAAAAATACGCGAATGTTCCAGATAACGGTCTATGATGCCATTGATACGAATTGTATCACTCACTCCCGGCACTCCCGTAATCAGTGAACAATTACCACGAACCAGCAAGTCTATCCGAACACCATGCGAAGATGCTTCATACAGTTTCTTCACCATTACCGGATCAGTAATATGATTAATCTTTATCAAAATGTAAGCAGGTTTTCCGGCCTGCTTGTTCTTAATTTCTTCATTAATAAGACGGCTAAATTTTTGCTTCATCTCATTAGGAGATACCAACAGTTCTTTGAAGCGAACGGGAGAATAAGGGCGTTCTATAAAATCAAAGACCAAACTCACGTCACGCGTCACATTCTTAGCAGCCGTCATCAACATATAATCAGTGTACATACGGGCGTTACCTTCATGAAAGTTTCCTGTACTGATACAAGCTATATCCGCACCTGTTTTCATGGATATATAGGTAATCTTAGAGTGTACCTTCAGTCCCTCCACCCCAAATATCACACGGATACCGGCATCCTGCATTTTCTTTGACCAATCTATATTGGAAGCCTCGTCAAAACGTGCCAGCAATTCAATAACTACTGTTACTTTCTTTCCATTGCGTGCCGCATTAATCAATGCTTTTACCACTTTCGAATCTTTAGCCAAACGATAGAGGGTTGTCTTGATACTTTTTACTTCTTTATTAATCGCCGCTTCCTGCAATATACGGATATAAGAATCGAAACTATGATAAGGCACATGAATAAAACGATCTTTCCTACGGATCAGCTCCAACATGCCAACGTTACCCGAAAGCTCATTTTTCAAAACAGGAGTCCATTCAGGGTATTTCAAATCTTTCCGGCCACAGTCTGGAAAACGCATCAGGTCCTTATGGTTATGATATTTTCCACCGCCCAATACTGTATCCAACTTATCCAGATTCAACTTGTTCATGACACGTTTTAAAAGATCTTTAGGCATACTGGCATCATAAATAACCCGTAAAGGCTCACCTCGTTTGCGACTCTTTACTCCTTTAGAAATTTTCTGCATCATTCCGTTACGCAGATCATTGTCTATCTCCATCTCCGCATCTTTGGTAAACTTGAAAGCATACGCTTCAAAATGTTTATAGTTCATACCATGAAATATCAATGGTAAACAATAGCGTACCACATCATCCAAATACATCAGGTAATTTTTACCATCCTTATCCGGCAGACGGATAAAACGCCCTGCCTGTGCTACAGGCAGCTCTATAATTGCATATTCTCCAACTTTATGTCCTTCTTTCCTCATCTTTACAGCCAAAAAGATATTTTCATCCGCTTCGTTACCCAGTTGTTTTACTGATTTCAGCCAGACAGGACTAATAAACCCATTCAGCCGTTGTTGATAAAAAGAATCGACAAATAACTGTTGTTCCTCATCCAGTTGTACATGATTGACTAAACAAATATTTTCTTTCTCCAATTCTGCCGTTACCTGCTTGATCGCACCTTCATATTCTTTAGAGTACCTGTTGTTCAGTTTATTTATCTGTCTAATCAGTTTCAATGCTTCTTCCCGTTCAGAATGCGCCGCTTTATCTTCGCACTCGGCCACCCGGCTTTGAGTAGCTACACGTACTCTGAAAAATTCATCCAAATTATTAGAGTAAATTCCTAAAAAGCTCAACCGTTCCAGTATAGGAACACGTTCTTTCATGGCTTCCTGCAAAATGCGACGATTAAAATACATCCAACTGATATCTCTCGGCAGATAATATTTATCTTCCTTTTTCTTCTTCTCCATACGGTTTTAATATTTTTAGCAAAAATACGTCATACACATTACAATAACATGTCAATATAACTACAAATCAATAACAATAAAAAAGTCACAGCCGACGCATACAGCCATGACTTAAAGAGAGTTTTTATAAGAAAATCAAATAAACTCTTCAACCAAATACATCTCATTAAATAAAACTTGTTGATAATTGGAAGAATCACTCTCTAACAAATTCAACAAAGTATATTCAGCTCCACGTACCCAATACACAAAATCACGATTGGGGTGGTAATCTTTCGCAAATTCCAGCAACTGTTGCAAATTAAAATCGGAGGAAATGATACCCGCACCGCTTTTTTCGGCATCATATGCATTACAGTCCTGTTCTATATGGGCAGGAACCATCAGAATAGGCTTGCCTAAATACATGGCCTCGCACACCGATTCAAATCCGGCAGTACTGGCATAAGCCTTGCATCCCGCCATCTGCCTCAAAAATTCCACATCATCCAGTTGATAAAAGCTCAATGTATTGTCCACTCTCTTCACCGGTTCCTCCTCCCACTTGTCCCAAAAGAAACGAAGCGGTATCCCGGGATGTTGCCTGTGCCATTTCATTACATTTTCACTGAAACCCGCATTAACCATATAGCCATGTATATAGTCACCGGAATAAGGTTCATGTAAAGTCACTTCCTTACGCAACAAGGGAGGAATCACACGGATATTATTCTGAGGATCATCCTTCATGTAACGAAAAGAAAGAGCCAAACGTTCCTTCGCCCCCAAGCTGGTCAGTACGGTAAAAAACTTCAAAAGAGCCAAGCTTACTTTATCAGCCTTCGGAAATTCAAAACTTTTATGCAAGAACAGATATTGATGTCCTATGCAGATTTGCGGAACAGAGGGACGGAACAGGAAATAAGTCAGTCCGGTCAGCAATTCATAGAAATTGATAACCCTGTCCGCACCACTGGCCTCGATACGCTGACGAATGTAGTTAATGCTATTGATATACACAGGAAGTTTCACTAGATTATACGCTACGCTCCGCATCAAACTCACCCGTTTGTTGGCTGGTGTAGGCAGAAAATTAGGACTGACAAAACGTTTTACGGGAGCATGGATGTTACGATTGAAAAATCCCGGCAAGCGACGCGAACTACTTTTACCTACCAGTACTTCCACTACTTCGTGACCGTTCCGGCGCAATATTTCCTCCAACGTAATGGCTTGAGTAAGATGTCCTCTCCCCTCACCCTGTACTATAAATAAAAATTTCATGAGGCTGTATGTATTAGGGTAAACTCTTTATTATCTTCATTCTCATCAGCTAGTACATGATGGTATTCCATGATATTCCAATTCCCGTCCGCATCCTCAGTCAGTGCCGAAAGGCTTTCTACCCAATCGCCCGAATTCAGATAATGAATACCATCATAATAGGTATTAGCCGGATGATGGATATGACCACAAATCACTCCGTCACATTTACGTACACGTGCAAACTCCACCAACACTTTCTCAAAGTCCGATATATAGGAAACAGCCGACTTTACTTTTTGTTTGACGGCCTGTGACAGAGAATAATACGGTTTCCCCCGCTGGGTACGATATTGGTTATAAAAGCGGTTCGCCCATAAGAGGAATGTATAACCTGCATCGCCCAACCGGGCTAACCATTTCATCTGTGTGGTAACCCGGTCGAATAGATCGCCATGTGTCACATAATAACGCTTTCCATGTGTTTCAAGGATGTATTCTTTGACGATTTTTACGTTATAGAATGTCATAGGGACCAAGCTGTCCAAAAAATCATCGTGGTTGCCGCGCACATAAATAACTTCAGTACCGAAGTTCTCCATCATCTTCATGATAACCTTAAAGAAATCAGTATGTTTTGCTTGCCACCTCTTAGTACCTGCCTTGCGCAAATGCCAACCATCTATAATATCTCCGTTCAATATCAGACGGTCACAATTGACAGATTTCAAAAAGTTACTGACCTCTATTGTTTTAGAATGAGAGGTTCCCAGATGGATATCCGATAAAACCACTGTAGGATAATACGTTCTCAGATGCATATCTTTATTATTAAAACTATGCAAATATCCATGTTATCTGTTACAAGATCGTGTCGGCAAAATTACTATGCTATTAAAATTAATGAAAAGACAGGCCGTTTCTTCATGGAACAAGAAACGGCCTGCAAAGCTTCAGTTTATCATACATAAACCATACTTCAATCTATAACTAACAATTAATTGTCAATATCAATCACATTGAACTGCATATCAAACTTTATCTCCCAACCATTAGAAAGTTTCACTTCATAGTCATGCTTGTCCCTCTCGATCTTGAGCATCTTGGCATCGGGGTAATTCGTAGCAACGTACTTTTTTATTGCTTCAGGAACCACAGCGACAGGTACAGCGCTGTATTTGCAATTCACTTCTGTCCAAATACCTTTTTTATCGAATTCCAGTTTGTCTCCATTAGTAAAAATCACATCATAGCTTTTATCAAACCAGTCTGTTTCCATTTTAGCCATCGCCACCTTATTATCGGGGAAATGAGTTTTGATAAAAGTCTGTGCAGTCTGAGGCAATTGGTTTACTTGAATAGGTTTGTCATCATCCGCCCATACCACTGTTTGCAACGTAAATAAGCACACTAACAATAATAATACCTTTTTCATAATCGTCATTTTTTTTATTTGGTTCTACATTCTGTTTTCTGATGCAAATATGAAGGGAGATTCTGAAAAGAATTTGAAATTCTAAAAAAAACACGATTTTTTTTATTGATTATGAGTGGATGCATAAAGTGTAAAACAATGCTCCCCGCTCTTATATTCATAACAAAGCCTGAGAGCCTGCATTTTACATATCGTATCTGCTATTGCCAAACCTAGACCGGTAGAGCCTTCTTTTTTCTTTCCTTGATAAAAACGCTCAAAAATACGCCGGGCATCCAGCGGTTGTGCCGCCCCTGTATTGCAGAACATCACACTGTGGGGAGTAATGACAATCCGGATGTGCCCACCGTCCATATTGTGCACAAAAGCATTCTTCAACAAATTGGTAAGCAACACCACTGCCAATGTTTCATTTATCGTAAGATAGAAAACACCTTCTTCCTCTATACTTGTTATGATCTCACGATATTGATACACTTCTTTATAGTCCTCCAGATATTGCCTCAATAATTTATTCACTTCTACTTGGACAGTATCCGTAAATTGACCGTTCTCTATCTTCGAAAGCAATAACAAAGACTTGTTCAGCTTCGTTATATGTTCCAAAGTCTGGTGGGTTTTCATCAACTCCTCCAATTGGCTTTCTGAAAGATTTTCATCCTCCATCAGCATCTCCAACCGATTACGACAAATAGCCAGTGGTGTCTGCATCTCATGAGATGCATTACCAATAAATTGTTTTTGCTGTTCGAACATCTGCTCACTGCGCTCTGCATAACGAACAGCCGCTTCATTTAATTTTCTGAATTCTGAAACCCGGGTATTATTTTGTAAAGGCTCGTTTACCTTACCGATACGATATTTATCCAACCAATGAAGCAATACATAAAGAGGACGCATATTCCGATAAAACACCCACACATTAATAACAATTATAGTCAATAATAAAGCGATATAAAGAAAAATAATCCAACCTGCCATAGCATCTTTCAAATCTTCTTTTTCTATAGAAGGAGTCGCTACCGTCAATTCAAAAAACTTTTCGCCATCATCCTTAAAAATGGTCGTAAGGATTCGTGCAGGTTCAGTTTCATCTTTTTCAGGAATATAAACCATAGAATCTTTATAAATGATATCATCACAAGATCCTGCATATTCCTTCGTCACTTCACGCAGGAAATACTGATTGTTGGAAGCTGTATTTTTAGAAGGAAGCTCCTCTCCCGCCAATGCACGTATGATGATAATTTCCGAATAATCCTCCAATGAGTCATCCACTTCATCATTCACCTCATCCATTACAGCAAAATAGAAAAGGATGGCCCAGCCGGTCAATAAAACCGACAACACCAACGATATACGGATAATGATATAATAAATCAGTTTCATTTATTCCACTACCATTTTATATCCAAAACCATAAACAGCCTTCAGTTCAGGAGTAGCTCCAGCCTCTTTCAATCTCTTTCGTAAATTCTTGATTTGGGCATAGATAAAATCAAAATTATCGACTTGATCTATATGGTCGCCCCATACAGATTCGGCAAGTGTGCTTTTATTAACCAATCTGCCGGGACGGTTCATAAAATAAACCAGAATATCATATTCCTTACGGTTCAGTTCAAGCTTCTTTCCAGCTACGGTCACCCCATATTTATCGGGAAAAATTTCTATATTTCCGTATTTGATACTATTTTCCCCACCTTGCTGATGACGGCGTATCACACTTTTGATACGTGCATTCAGTTCCACCAAATGAAAAGGTTTAGGCAGATAATCATCAGCTCCGAGCTCCAATCCTAGTACTTTGTCTTCTATAGAGTCTTTGGCTGAAAGGATGATCACATTTTCCCGTTTATGCATTTCTTTCAACTTTTCCAACAAATCCAGGCCACTGCCATCCGGCAACATAATATCCAGCAAAATGCAGTCATAATCATAATCCTCTATCTTTTGTAATGCGGTACGGTAATCGGCAGCAATTTCCACCACATAACGCTCCTTTTCCAATGAGCGCTGAGTCACTTCACGCAAATTAGCATCGTCTTCTACTAATAGTATTTTCATAAGTCCTACTTTTGGTTCTTAAAGACAAAGAAACAAGATAATTCTGAAAAAACACTGAAATAAGAAAAAAAACGAAGAAACCATACAATTTTTTCCATCACCCAACTAATAAACAACAAATATCAAACTAAAAACCGTTATCAACTATACAATCAGCCCCCTGCATCTACCACAACAAGACGCAAGGGGCCACACACAACTCTCTCTAATCAAACCCTAATTATTTGATTTCCATTTGAGAAAAATCCATTTGGCTCAAGCCTACTGGTGACGGTGTTTCTTTTAAATCAAAAGAGACTTCCTTTTCACCATTTTTAGCCGAGTTTATTTTTACCTTTATACCCTTTGTTTCCGATGTTATTTCCAAAGAATTCAAATTAAAGGATACCGCACCGTTTCTCCAATAACCAGTAGTATCAGCATACGTATTGTAACGATATTCTAAATGAATATAGCCATCCTGATCGGGCGTAATTGTAGTGTTTTTTACCAAACTAACCAAATGTTTCACTTTAGAAGGCATGTTCTGATTAAAAATAATATTCAAATAACCGCCACTAATCCACATATTACCTTCAAATATATCTACAGGATCATTTCCAAACTCTTCTTCATTCTCTGCTGTCAGCTCCTCTATAGGTTTAGTTAGAATTTCCTTTATACTCAACACTTTGACTGAGCAATCATATCCTTCCGGATAATTATCATACAAAGGATTGAAATAAAGAATAACCCGTTGTCCATCTATCGGGGAATACCAAAAATAATCAGTCGTTGCAGGCCAGATTTGTCCCCATCTGTCACCTGTAAAGTCATAAACATGGGCACCTTTCACATTTACAGTAGCCCAATCCACTGCCACATCACCAAGAGAGTAACCATCATCATCATCACATGATTGGAAAGTGACTCCCATAACTGCCAGGAATGCTAATAATAAAAGGTTCAACTTTTTCATAACTATAATGTATTAATCTATTTTCTACTTTTAAAAGTAAGAAAGAGATCGAATACTGCATATCATCCATTAATATTAACTTATTTTCAGTAAAAGTCTTGTAGAAAAACCAGATTCATCAAGGAAATAATAGAAACTTCCCGATTCGTCACGAACCGGGAAGCTTAAAACTGAGTTATATACAGATTTTCCCATTCAGGGGGAACATGGCTTTTCAGCCTTGTTTTGTTAAGGCAAATGGTTATATATTTTAAAGTTTAGTTTTTAGTGTATTACATTAATTTACATAACAAAAAATATGCCATGGGGCACATCGGCACCCAATACTCTAAAAATCAACAAAATAACCATTATTTCATTTTTCACATTATGTAGAAATACCACAATTTCATTCCACAATTTTGTAGAATTAATCCCCGTTTTTAAAATATATCTTTATCTTTGTAGAATTGATTACTCACTAAACAATATAATTACTATGAAAAAAAGACATTACGGAATGCTTTCATTGGCACTTACTTCATGCTTGGCTGTTCATGCGGAAAACAAAAATCAAAATACAGACAAGCCCAATGTTATCTTCATCTATGCTGATGATTTAGGATATGGTGACTTGGAGTGTTATGGAGCAAAAAACGTACAAACTCCAAATGTCAACCGTCTGGCATCCGAAGGGATACGATTTATCAACGCACACGCCACCGCCGCTACCAGTACCCCATCCAGATATTCCATGCTGACCGGAGAATATGCATGGCGTAAACCCGGAACAGATGTAGCTGCCGGCAATGCAGGAATGATTATACGTCCCGAGCAATATACTATGGCAGATATGTTTAAAAGCTCCGGCTATGCCACAGGAGCATTTGGCAAATGGCATTTAGGATTAGGTGATAAAACTGCACAACAAGACTGGAATGCTCCTCTCTCTGCTTCTCTAGGTGATTTGGGGTTTGACTATTCTTATATCATGGCAGCCACAGCCGACCGGGTTCCCTGTGTATTTATCGAGAATGGCCAAGTAGCCAATTATGATCCTTCAGCTCCGATAGAAGTAAGCTATATAAAAAATTTCCCCGGTGAACCTACCGGAAAAGACAACCCTGAACTTTTATATAATCTGAAACCGAGTCACGGTCATGATATGTCTATCGTGAACGGTATCAGCCGAATCGGTTATATGAAAGGAGGTGGCAAAGCATTATGGAAAGATGAAAATATAGCCGATTCCATTACCGCACATGCAGTTGATTTTATCAAACAACATAAAGACGAGCCTTTCTTTATGTATTTCGCCACTAATGATGTGCACGTTCCCCGTTTTCCACATAATCGTTTCCGTGGTAAAAACAAGATGGGACTGCGCGGTGATGCTATCGCACAATTTGACTGGAGTGTAGGTCAGTTACTCGAAGCTCTCGATAAAATGGGATTAACCCAAAACACATTAATTATTCTTTCCAGCGACAATGGACCGGTAGTAGACGACGGATATGATGACAAGGCAGAAGAGTTACTGAACGGGCACGAACCTGCCGGCAACCTGAGAGGTGGAAAATACAGTGCATTTGAAGGGGGGACTCGTGTTCCTGTAATTGTACACTGGCCTAAAGCCATCAACAAGCCGGAAGTCAGCGATGTGCTTATTTCGCAAATAGACTGGCTGGCATCACTAGCTTCTCTGGTAGATGCCCGTATTCCGAAAGGAAGTGCTCCCGACAGCTACAACCGGTTAGCAAATCTATTAGGACAAGACAAAACAGACCGCCCATGGGTTATTGAACAGGCATCCAATCACACTCTATCCGTGCGTACTAAAGATTGGAAATTTATTGAAGGCAGCGATGGTCCTAAAATGATTCCCTGGGGTCCGAAAATTGAAACTGGTTATTTAGGTATTCCCCAGTTATATGATATGAAACAAGCAGGTGAAAAGGTGAATTTAGCGACTGAACATCCCGAAAAAGTATTCGAATTACAACAAATATTGAGAAAAGTACGAAATAAAAGTATCCAGATGAAGTAACATGCTGAATACACACCAACCCAATGTTGTCTCCAAAAGGGTGAATCAAGACAAAAAAATCAAATAAAGGGTCTTGAATTCACCCTCTTTTTTAATCAAGAAAATTTCAATATGGTCCTCATTTCAAAAGAACAAATCCTTATAGACAAAGATCCTTTTCTTTAAAGTCAAAGTATTTATAACAAAACACCTTGAACACTTTCACAAGAATGGGTTACACACAAAAACTCTTAAAGATACAAGATACGTTTTTCCACTTTACCCATAAAAAAGAAATCTCAATTTATTTCTTTATTTTCCCTTCATTCACCAGTTCAGACAGCGCCCTGGCCAATGACGGACGAGTAACTCCCAGCTTCTGCGCCACCTCCTGCTGATTATGAATAACAGAATGTGTTTCTAGATATTTCAACAAACGAGTCTTTAAATTCAACAAAGCAAACTCATTCAATTTCCTGCTTAAAAAGACACTCCTGTCCGAAATATCCTTCAAAAAATTCTGCATCATCAATGGATGCAAACGCATAAATTCTAAAAATCGTTCTTTACCTATTACAAAAACCTCACAAGGTCCTATTGCCTCTACATTAACGGGAAAACGATTTTCAGTGGCAAAAATAAAAGCCGAAGCCAGCAAGTTAGGAGCTCCAATTTCTTCTACCGTCAGTTCTTTCCCTTCATCATTTATCATTCCCGCCCGTACACTTCCCGATGCAAGAATGTACAGCCCTTTACATAAGTCACCTTGCCGGGCAATGATATCACCCGATTCAAAGTGCTTCAAACTATTCGGAAGGCCGAACAGGAAAGCAACCAATTCTTCCTCTTTCATTCCCTGGAAAGGAGCCATCTGCAATAATCCTGTCAGTTCCATCCTACTTTCTTTTAACTGTTATTTGTATCCGCTGTAACATATGGTACAACTTAAAAGACGAAAACCATCTACTTTTGCACAAAAGTAATAGAAATCATTAAAATGAAAAAAGATATGGAGAATAACATGTTTTGTTTCCAATGTCAGGAAACAGCCAAAGGTTTCGGTTGCACCTTAAAAGGTGTTTGTGGAAAAAAGGCAACTACAGCACGTACCATGGATTTATTGCTCTTTGTAGTACGAGGAATTTCTGTTGTGGCGGATCAATTGCGCCAGCATTCCCTCCCCGTTGAAAAAGAAGTGGACAATTTCATTGTAGACGCCTTATTCTGTACCATTACCAATGCCAATTTCGATGACGAAAGCATTACGAAACGCATTGACAAAGGATTAGCAATACGTGATGACCTTAAGCATCAAGCCTCTGCCAAGGATATTCCTCTGCCGGAAACCGATGAGTTAAATTGGAAAGGCAGTCACGATGAATATGATGCAAAAGCCGCAACAGTCGGAGTTTTACGTGAACAAAACGAGGATCTACGCTCTTTAAAAGAACTGATTATGTATGGTCTGAAAGGAATGGCTGCTTATCTGGAACATGCCATGAGGTTAGGACATAATGACGAAAGTATTCATCGTTTCATGCAGAACACCATCGCACAAATTACAACAAAATCTTTATCGGCTGATGAACTGACTGTATTAGCACTGAAAACAGGTGAAATAGGCGTTCGAACAATGGCTCTGCTCGACAAGGCAAATACTTCCAGGTATGGTAATCCGGAAATTACCCATGTAAATATAGGAACAGGTACCCGCCCCGGTATTCTGATAAGCGGACATGACCTGCATGATCTGGAAGAATTGTTGGAACAAACCAAAGACAGTGGCGTGGACGTATATACTCACGGTGAAATGCTTCCTGCACATTACTATCCGGCATTTAAAAAATATACACATTTTGCAGGAAACTATGGAAATGCCTGGTGGAAACAACGGGAGGAGTTTACCTCGTTCAATGGTCCTATCCTGTTCACAACCAACTGCATCGTTCCCCCTCTGCCCAATGCCACTTATAAAGAACGCATGTTTACCACTAATTCTACCGGATATCCCGGCTGCAAGCATATTACAGCAGACGAGAAAGGACATAAGGACTATACTGAAATTATAGAAACAGCCAAACAATGTGCCGCACCGACAGAAATAGAACATGGAGAAATCGTTGGTGGTTTTGCCCATAATCAGGTATTACAACTAGCAGACAAGGTCGTAGAAGCGGTAAAGAGCGGAGCTATCCGTAAGTTCATCGTCATGGCAGGTTGTGACGGACGTATGCGCAGTCGTGATTACTACACCACTTTTGCCGAGATGCTCCCCAAAGACACAGTCATTTTGACTGCGGGATGTGCTAAATATCGTTATAACAAACTAGGGTTAGGTGACATTAATGGCATTCCGCGTGTTTTAGATGCAGGACAATGTAACGATAGCTATTCATTGGCAGTCATCGCCCTCAAACTGAAGGAAGTATTCGGGCTACATGACATCAATGAACTGCCCATTATTTACAATATCGCCTGGTATGAACAGAAAGCGGTAATCGTATTGCTGGCATTACTCAGTTTGGGAATAAAAGAGATTCATCTCGGTCCCACCTTACCCGCATTCCTCTCGCCCAACGTGACGAAAGTACTGGTCGAAAACTTTGGAGTAAGCGGTATCGGTACAGTAG